>Ga0302271_10000855_pt1 | contig 30032 bp, 25 predicted proteins | sample III_Bog_N1_1_FD_198767 | JGI IMG/M metagenome (GOLD analysis project Ga0302271, IMG submission 198767) | Peat permafrost microbial communities from Stordalen Mire near Abisko, Sweden - III_Bog_N1_1 | ecosystem: Environmental > Terrestrial > Soil > Wetlands > Peat | place: Sweden: Abisko... | reverse complement strand
CGAATCGTCAACAGCTAGTCTGCTAGTTTTATTCAAATCTAATTTTCTCATCGTTGGAGTCTAACAATCGGGTACCTCCGTGAGTATTAGTTCACCGTTGCAAATTACCTTTAGTCAATTACTAGCTCTAGCAACTTCATCGGACAGTACTTTAACAGTATTCGGGAAGTTTCTCTCAGGGTATTTCATCCCTTCAGCTGGGTAGCTGCTAATATAATTCACTGGATCATCATCTACGGTATATTACACTGCGTTATTGTCATTTAACGCAGCTTGGAAGATAACTTCCAATCTATCTTTAGCTCTCCTTTCGTTGACGTCTGCTTCTTCCATCACAGCTTCTTCTCCATATTTGATTTCGAATTTGAAATATATCACTACCAACACAATTCTATTGTAGATTTCATAGTATTTCAAAATCTACGTGATATCTTCAACAACTTATCAACTAACTCTCTACTCTACAATCACAGATTCAGCGTATACTTCTATTAGTCCTTCATTCATCGTGCCTTACACGCTGTCATCGGAATAATATCTCCTCAAAATCACAGTTGCTTCGCTTGTTCAAAAGTATGTTGATTCTCCATTTTTCCTACTTCAAATTTCTTGATTTCTTCTAACTTTTTTTCTCAAAAAATCAGAATCAAACTCAATGGATGCCTCACTAACTAATGTTCCTCGAGTACTTGCACAGTCTCCACAATCATATCTTAGCCTTCCACCAGCACATTAGCTGATATTTTTCAGAGCACATCATCACTCCACTACAGAGCTGAAGAGTTAGATGTTCGCATGATCCATTTTAATTAACTCCTGTTAAATATGCCTATCTTCTCTATCAACTACATCCTCAACTTCAACATAGGAAGCGTAATAGACTTCAAAGACAGATACCTTTCATTAGATACACTCTACATTTCTTACATCACAAGTTTCTTTGCGAATTATAATCTCAACTTAGAAGTCAAAACGGTCGATGTTTCCTTAACAGATATGACTGCAACATCAGCTAGTGCTGTAGTAAACGCAAGTAACACCTTGAAATTAAGCTACTACTAATATATCCATCTTAAAAATCTCAATTGGATCTTCAAAATAGCTACTTCGACCTCATCAGTTTCATCAATTTTCACGATTGTTAACAAATATTTCATCCTTGATGGAACTAAACTCAGTCTTGCAAGGTAACCAAACCAACAAATTCTTCTCAAAAATCAATCCAATTCTCAATCAACACCCTAACACCTCATTTCTCTGATGTTTTTTTCAAAATTATTTTATTTAGTAGTTCCTCCTCGAGCCTCTTCCGATATGCGCTAATCACCTCTGGAACTGAAATGGATGTGCAGAATCTAACCGTTGATTCTTAACTTATCACTAATGCACTCTCTTTGTTTTACGTCTAAGTCGACAGCTACAAAATCAATTTCAATTATACAGCTGTCACAGCAAGCACATTCACAGATTCCAACTTTCTTTATTCTGCAAAAACTCTCACAGTGTCGATGACAAATTCCATTTTCAAATCGAACAAAATCATCACTGCAGACTCAACGATATCTCAATCATCCTACTTCATAACTTCCTAATTCGCTACGTACAACAATGTGACATTTCAAGCGAACGTCTTCGCAGACACGATCATATAAGGTACAAGAAAGACTCATAATTCTTTACTTCTTCTTCTTCTTCTTACTCTTCCTTTTTTTAACTTTTTCAAAACTTATCAATCCCATTAGGCTTAAGTTTGTACACAAACTACATGAGTTATTCCTTGAACAATACGAATTACATATCCAATTCCTTCTTATTAAATGCCATCACCTCATCGGTGGTTATATTCGATGGAAAAATAGCCTCATATCTCTCAACACCGTCTAGCTTCTTACTTTCCAATTCCATTATCTCCTCGAACACACAGCAAACATGCTCCTACGCGCTATACCTAGCATCTAACTGCCCAGTGAAGGTCGTCGATTCCACATCTGAAATCGTCACCGTTGAATCCTACTACTTACTCTCTCTTGACTACGTGACCAAAGCAGTTCTCTACAACGTCACTTCCTTGGATAACATCTTGACATTAATTACCTTCTCCCACACACTTACCTTCGACATTAACACATTAACATGCGCCAACACAGTTGCTAGCATTTCCGTTTACGATCAGAGCTGCATTTACATGTCCGATTTCAAGAAACTCAATTTCACTCTCGCAAACTCACTATTCTACAATAAATATCTCTAAAATACATATTTAATCTAAGGCACTTCCAGTGAATACTCCTCAGGAAGTAGTTCCTCGTACGATGGGAATTTCACTATCTACAACACGACCTTTAGCGGCATAACCGTCGAGACATAAAATGCGTTCTACGTGTCATCCTAAATATACTTGAACTCGTTGTAGATTCTCCTCATAAACATAACAAATTCTACGTTTAAAAACATCAAGTTTACGACACCCCAGAGACTCTTTTACAGCTAGGCATCATGTCTGCTACTCAAAGCACCATTTTCAGCACTAATCATCGATCTCTCGAATATCCAGAATATCTATTCGTCATCATCTTCCGTAAGAAAACAAAAAAGAAAACCATTCATTACAAAATTGAAAATCTCCAAAAACAACAAAACTTCAATTAATTCTTTTTCTTACCTTTTTCCTTCCTTAGGCCGCAGCATACCTGAATCTCAAGAACATAACCCTAACAAACAGTAATTTCTTCAACAATAACTTCGATTATCCCACGCAGCAGTACTAAGGTGGTTTCTTAGATATCCAATCTAATCTGCTCATCGCATCTAACACAACATTTCTAAAAAGCATGGCCAAGAAAGGGTCCTCTGTGTCGATCACACCCAGTAAATCTAGTGCATTATACAAATTTATCTCCTGCAGTTTCACGGATATCATAACTACGACATATGGTGGTGCAGTGTACATCACCGAAGCACTAAATACCACAACTCTAGCATTTGATTCTTGTTTCTTCAGCGAAATAGCAGCATAACAAGGAGGAGTAGCATACGTGTCTTTCTCAGTATCCTCGTCTTCCCTCTCATCATATTATTCCGTTTTCCCAGTCTTATCAATGGTTTCTTGCAATTCTACAAATATTTTCGCAGCAAACGGTGGACTGATCTACGCTGAACGCTTGAATGTCAGCATTTCCACTCATCGCTCTGTCTCCAATGACCCCTCTAACTCCACGATTAACTCCAGTGTGTCTTCGTTTCTCGACAGCTTAACCGCTACAGGGGAATATATCTATATCGCATCTTCATTTTTAACAGCTGATTCACTATTCATCACTGGTCATTCCATCGACCAAACAGCATTTTCTGATAATTCTAACATTGTGTTCCTTTAATCAACTTCAAGTACCGTGACAATCACAAATTCACTGTTCACCGATAATATCTTCTCCCAATCAGGTTTCCTCGTCGCATCAGGATCAACGCTGACCATCAGCAAATCTAACTTTACATCGTTCACATATGCATCTACTTATTCACGTGTCTTAGCGAATACCGATACGTCCGTTTTGATCAGCTCGAAATTCAGCGCAATTATCATCAAAACCAGTTCTATCTTCGCATTCACGAGCGTAGTAATAAGCTAAATATCTTGCTCATCCAGTTAATGTCTCGGAGGAAGTCTCCTTGTTCTCAATTCGAACGGGGCAATAAGCTCTTCTTCTTTCACGAAAAATGCCTGTGCTTCCAGTGGTGGTGCAATAGGCATCGTAAATCTCAGTGGGAACATGACAATTAGTGATACGAAAATCACGAATAACACAGTTGACGAAGGTAACGGTGGAGGTCTAGCGATATTCACGAGTCTAAACACGTTCGCCCTTGTGATTAAGGACTCATATATCGAAAGCAACTCAGCGAGTAAAGGAGGTGGGGCATATTTTGAATTTCAAAAGACACCTGTTTCACCACCGTATTTGAGCTACCTCTACAACACATCGATTCAATACAACTCAGCGGATACTCTAGGTGGAGGCATCTTCTATCAAGGATATTAGCCATATATCTCATCGACAACAGTCATTGCACAAAATACCGCGAGTAAGCATGCACAGAAATATTTTTCACCTTTTACATATCTATTAATTCTCACAATTTTTTACCTTTTTTTTTCACAAACAAGCGAGTTCTTTCGGTTAGAATTCCTTCTCTTACCCAAAGAAACTGCAGCTGAATTCGACTCTCAGCATGAAGGAAGCGACGTTCTCATATTCTACGTTGACTAACTCCGCAGGGGAATCTATTATTCTGCTGCGAGACCAAGTTAGTGGTACTGCATTACCCAATTTGATTTTCAATATGCTCGATGAAAGCGGCGAACTAATCGACAGTACTTACTTGAAAACTGTCTCAACATCAGTGCTACTCACCGTCACCAAGAATACAACCCTTTCCTCAGGGTTTTTCATATCCTCATCCACAACGGAGTACTCCTTCGAAGGCTATTTTAACCTCACTGGGCTTATTCTCACAGCTACACCTGGCAAAACGATCTCCTTGCAGTTAACTTCTTCATCAATATAAGCAACGTCCTCCGTCACATATCGGCTAATACTTTAGGTATAATTCAGAGCTTGCGTTAGAGGGGAGATATTCAAATCTATCACATCTAACTCGCTGACTTATTATCAGTGCTCGAAATGTGCTTCAGGGTAATATTCATTAGCATACCCGAATCTGGATGCGCCAGTATTAGAGTGCACGAAATGTTCGTCTTACGCGTATTGTCCAGGAGGTGATGTCTTAGAAGTCAACCCTGGATACTGGCGGATCAGCGATTAATCAAGTGAAATAATCCCCTGCAGCAACGCTTCGTCGAATTGCCTGGGAGGATCTTCCAATTCGACATGCGCGTCAGGACACATTGGACCGCTTTGCGAAAGCTGCGATATTGTCAACAACTATACCAATGCTGGTAACTTCAAATGTGGCACATGTGGTGATTAAGTGCTTAATTCCTTCAAAATTCTAGGACTATTTGTGTTTTATGTAAGCAGAGAGAAATATCTTGTTTTTTTTATTAAATAACACAAAATGCTTGTATTCTGGTAGATACTAAGCGCAAAGCTAAGCGTTGATGGCATCCTCGATAAACTCTTGAGTCTCTACCAGGTGAAGAGCCACATGAGTGAGAGCGAGCTAGAGAAAGTCGAGCAGAATACTTCAATATTGCTAAAACTAATTTTGAATTACTTTTAGATCATCATGGTGCTGACAACTTTCAAAATCAGTGTACCCTCTGCATTCAATTCCTCCCTCGACATCGTCTCCAGTCCGACTACGCAGATTCTCTATTCTTTTGAGTGCTTCTTCTATTAGCTCTCCCTCGATACAGGCGTTAACAGAATCTACATACAAATCATGTCTTCTCTCCTCCTGCCGATAATCTGCTTGATTTTGTTCTTTGCTTCCGGTTCGATTCAATATCGCAAAGACAAATACCGCAAGAGCTTCTATCTGTACACATCTTTTCTGTACTGCTTGATGTACTTCCAGCCATCGATTTTCAAAAGCTCCATTGCAGTCATCTCCTGCAGAACGATTGGTAACTCAAATACAAACAAAATCTTTCATTCGTTGAGGTATCTAATCATTTTTTCCCTTTTATTCTCTTCCCTCTTCAACTAGCTTCAGTCAACTACATCCGCTACAATGTGCTGTTTGAATGCTACACAACGGAGTACATCAAATGGTCTCTCTTGTTCGTTCTGCCAGTAATATTGATAGTAGGATTATTCATCCCAGTATTGCTAGCGCTTTCGATCTTCAAAGGCAAAGACAATGTAATCAACCGGAAGAAGTATTCCTTCATGATTGGTGAATACAAGCCACATGCATGGTTCTGGGAATTCGTCAAAATGTACATGAAACTTCTCATCATGTGCTGTTTAACCTTCTACGAATACGACATCCCTAACAAGGTACAATTTACCTTTTTGTTCTATTTAATTCTGTTTTCCAAATCTGGTTATGTATTTATAGATCCTCTTCATCTTCTTCTTGGTTGCATTCTACGGTTTCTTGCTGTTCTACTTCAAACCCTACAAAATCAAACTCTACAATAAAATGGATATTCTCCAAACTGCCGTACAAGGAATCTCCGTGTATCTTGGGTTTGTCGCTTATGAGAACATCGAAGAATTATTCTGGTGGATCACTTCGTTAGCAATCATAGGTATCATCAACTTTATCTTCATTTTCTGGAGTGTCAAGCTTCTAGCAATCGCATATGTCTATTAACTTCAATCGGACATCGAAACTGTCAAGATGAAATTAGTCAAAGTGTCCTTCTGCAAGAGATATTGCTTCACGAAGAAATCCAGGATGCACTACACCAAGAAGAGATGGATTCACTCAGTGATTCTCAATATGAAAGTGAAGAATATGATAAATGCGTGGACTGGGAAATTCAAAGTGGACAAAAATAAAATATTTGAGATCTTAGATGGGCAACTTGTTTAGGATTCAGAAAGCAAATAATAGCAGAAGTAGCAGGAGAATAACAAAGAAGAAGAGCCATTAGAGTTCGTTAAATAGTTCTAGCCGTAACCAAGAAAATAATCAGAAGACTACAACATAGGGGCAAGTCATCAATCAGTAAAAAATAATATTGCATAAAATAGTACTTCTCTTCCTCTTAATTTACTCACTGACTTTCCTTTAAACAGTTAGAATTACCAGGAACTCAAGTTTAGCAGATAATCGATGTTAATTCCCCCGATCATTCCATCTAATAAAGTAGAAATTCGAGAAGAAAATTCTTACTCAAGAAAGAGAATTTGAATAGAGTCAACAATCCCAACGAGAACAATGACATAGAGAGTGTAGTATCGATGGCACCATCGATAGATCCATCGTTTATTGTGCAAGGCTCAGGTGAAAGCGGAGCTGAAGAATTACCTGTGTGTGAAGTTCAAATCCATCCTAAATCTTTCAAGATGCCAATATCGAATAGATTAGTCAGGAAAATCAAGATAGAAGAGAACAAAGAACCACTGTTTGATTTGATCTCTCATCTCGAGGATTCGCCTTCTTTGGATTCTCCAAAATCAGCAGGAATTGTATAGGTCATTCCTCAACTTATTGAAGGGAATGTCACCACAAATACCAAAAGAAAAAGCAGCCTACGCGTGTAGGAATTATCTCCAAACGATCGATTAATACCTAGCCTGTAAGCTTCTCCAAAAAGCAGCTCAGATACAGTGCATTTCTTTTAGAACAATACAACAGAACAGAATATTATTATTTCTGAGAATTTGATCAATAACAACAATAATGCAAATACCAATAATGTTACTTCAATGAAGCCTATCAAAGAATCGATGTTTTCGAAGCTGCTTGCAAGCAAAAGTAATGAAGAGCAACAGACTAATGCATGTTTTTAAGAAAATCTTGAATGAAGGGGAGGGGGTTAACAATCTCTTCAAGGAAGGAGGAGATTTAAAGAAAAAATAAAGTAAATCAAGCAAAATATTCCCTCTCTCCCTCAAATCATTTTATATTCTTTTTCTTTGTATTGTCTCCTATGGTTTATCATTAAAGTTTTGTAGTTTTCAGTATGTTTTCAATAATTTAACGTGATGATATTCACATTTGAGCTAAGATATTTAAATTAGTTTATGATTTAATTGATTTGGCTGTGAAAATTACTAATTCTTCAACCCCACCACTCTTCCCTCTTTTTTGCTCCTTGAACTTGCTAAACTAGCCTTCATTTCTGATTCCTAAAATTCATTAATTTCTACACAACAGAAGAACTCAACTGCACTATTGCTTTGGCATGAAGAAATACAAAACCTATGTTCATGTTCATGTTGTTTTCGTTTTCTTGTTCAGTTTCAAGAAAGGGGCTTACACTGCCAACATAAAATGAATAACTTGTTAACAAAGTGGTTGCCATTCAATGCTACAAAATAAGCGATCAGTTAATAAAAAAGAAGATATTTTTTAATTAACATAACATTAGACTCACTGAAATTATTGTTTTACAATGCCTAAACAGTAGTTTTTGTAAAGGATTTGCGATTATATTTCATCCTCTTCTTCCCCGCCCAAGAGAATATCCGTTGCCAGATAAACCAAGTGTCATCAATTAAGTAATTTTTTGGAAAGAAATGTAACAACCAACTCTTAATTAAAGAAGGAAGTGTTTTAAATGAAAAACTGTAAAATATTATTGAATCAGCAAAAGCCAGGTAGAACGGAGCTATTGTTTCCCTGTTCTCCAAAAATACCAATCCTAGCTGCTTCGATAAGATGGTAAACTTCGATATTCCTAACAAGAATGCCGCTATAAGCATGTCGTTCTAAATAAAAGTGCCAGGCTGTATGAAAATACTACTTGTAAATTGGATCCTAAATAAACGAAGGAACTTGCTGTTGTTGTCGTCAAGATAGACTCAATAAATTTTCTTGGATCTCACTTCAATTTGTTCTAGGTAAAAGCGATGCTGATTCCAAGAAATAATGTAATAATTGTAATTGTTTATTATGCCAAAAGAAAGAGATATTCCACATTAAAAATACTGTAATATTTAATTTTGCAACATTTTCTATAGGCATTCCCCCCTTCAGGAAAATCATAAAAAATCTCTCTCATGTTAAATGGCACATTAAGTGGATTCTACACCTACAGAAAGCAAACCAATCAGGAGCGACTGAGAGTATATCAATCTCTCGGGTTTTTCTGGCTGAGTGCTCAGATTGCAATTGGCTGTGCTATCGCTTTCATGATAACAAATGGCATGACTTCCAAACTGTGGATTATGATCTCATTTCTAGCACTCGATAAGGTGCTTACTCTCTTCAGATTTTCATAGCAAAAAAAGCCATAACTCTCATGTGGATACTTATTTCTTTTCGAGCTCTTCGGGGTTGATTTCTCAGGTCGAAGTGACTAAATTATGTAGGAAACTCCCAAATAACACCTATGGACTCAATATGATTCTAAAATCCCTATTTCCTTCATTTTCAGTGTGATGTTCTATTATTCCGTAGTTTCACAGTTGCAGGTATCTTTCGAAATCACATTTTTATCTCCAAAAATTTATTCATTCAGCCAAAAATCCTTTTTTGTTACCCATAGGATCTTCTCTCAATCTGGTGGGCTATTTCTCTGATTGGCTTATCTTTCTGGTTATTCCTAGTCAATTAGATTCTCCTATTCCAGCGACTATACTTCCAAAGACTCCTATCTCTCCGTGAATTTATCAACTTATCCCTAACAGGTTTAATCTACCAGCATTCTTATTTTTCCTTACTAAAGGTGTTCCCCGAAATCATGTCAAAATGGTATCTACCCATGATAGGCTTAGTTCTCTTAGCAATATGCTTAAGCTTTTATCTAGAGAGAAACACTAAAATGAAATTCTTAGAGTCCCTCGTGTTTCTTTTCCTCGGCTAACTCACGGGAGCTAGATTAATCGAATGTTTCCTTTTCCACAAGAAAAACAACCGAACGCAGAAAGTAACAGCGATGATTATCTACAATTGTTTCATGTGTGCCTGCTGGATGAGTATCTTAACCTTAGTCATCGGATTAGCTTACGATAGGATTTATAGTGTTCTCAATATTTCTGCTATAATTTCAATCGCTCTAACATTTATCTTTGTGATGCTCCCTTTGTTCATATAAATCTACAAATATTTCTTAAATAGTCCACTCAGCATCACTGTTTGCGCAACTGAAAAAGGTATTGTTTACTTACATGGGAAACTCAGTGAATTTACTAATTCTATCTCATCCTCTGTCAGACCAGAATACATTAACAAAATATTGTCCTATTGGATTAAATGTGATTTAATCAGGAAAGTTGACCTCCATATCAAAATCCAGTAAGAATCTCTCTAAACTGAGTAGATCTAATAAAACTAAAACTCATAGCATACCTAAGTTATCTAATCAATCTATGATGCTAATAATATCTCAATTATCGCATTACAAGTGCAAGTCTCCAGCATAAGAATACTTTAAACAATTAGCAAATCTCTTTAAAATTTTCTAGAAATTCCAATACTATTAATGTACACTGATGGAAGCACTTCCATCAAAGCGATGCGCAGCTTAAGTGAGAATCATCTATTCTGTTGTAATCTCTAGAGTCAATCCAATTTGATAACAGGACATGCACATTTCAGAGAATATCAAGGGTATCTTCAAGCAACTTAACTCAATATCCTTGCGTTTGATCGCACTGTTATGGCGCTATTACCTATTAACCCGCGTCTTGTCTACCATGATCTTTTCAATGAATAATAGACAAAATAGTATTGTATAGAGAAGTAAGTGTCTTCAGCTCCTTCGAGCATTAATTCTTCCAGAGCATTTCTTTGAATAATAATGTTATAATCTCCTTGTCCTCTTTCATTATGTATGTGTGTTAATTTATTCGTTTTTGCTAATCCATTTCTTATGAGATTCTTTAATATATCAACGCGCTTATTTTGGCAATTTATTCCTAACCCTTGATTTATTTATTTTTATTATTAATTCCTCACCACACACACACCCTTTAACTAAAATGAAATCCCCACAAAACACAATAACAACCCATCAAATTGTATCATTCTGTAATGTGAATTACCTTTTGGACATTCCTTACAACTCTTCTCCCCACTGGAGAAAATATCTAATCTCTCCAATAATGAACACTCCCTTCCAAGATACCTATCTTAGCGCCGATAACCTCCGCTTGTATTTGGAAACACCTGAGAGCGAGCTAATAAGGAATGTCAATCCAGTAGCACAACAAACAGCTATTATTGCTAAACGACAGTATTCGCAATCTCCATCACCTGAATCCAAATTGAGAAAAGCCCAAAACAACAACAGATCTGGAAAGTTATCCCTTCACCTGCTCCCTAAATTTGCTCTCAGTTCTATTAACACTAACGAGCTAATTCAACTAGCAACTCAGAGAAACGCAGAGATTCAATGCCAACCCAGAATTGAATATTCTCGATGCAATTCCCTTCGATCGCTTTCTCCTTCTTAGCAACAATAATACTAGCGTTCTTAATATTTGCAAACTTCATAATCTTCTCAACTTCGAGCTGAAGATTAAGCTAATTCAACCAGAGAAGCCCTCATGCGCATGAAATACATGCATACCATGAAAAACACTTTCTGTTTGAGGAACTAGATCCGCGCAGTAGGCTCATAATAAAGAGACTACGGTGAGATTACAGAACCATCATTTGATGAGTTCAGCCCGAAGAAAGAATACAACAAAATGGATCATTTAGCGTAGAACTAACTTGATGGATCTGACTAACAAAAAGAACTAAATTAAGATTTTTAAACTGCAGACTTTGGAATTAAACTCAAAGCAGCTTTATCTAAAGGCACTACCGCGAGTGCTGTGAATTACACACAGAAGAAGAGCAATTCTACTAAAGGTGAATTGCCTTCGAAATGGATCTCTTCAGAAACAAAGTATGATAAAATCCTATATTTAATGAACAAAGATAACAAAGAACGAATTAGTCGAGATGAAAACAGCAGGAAAAGGAGAAAACTAATATGTAATGAAGGTGTTAGCAGTAGCAGTAGTATTACTAACGACAGCATTAATCCTTACTTCAGTTTGTTTGGAGTGAGCTCCAAATCAATATTTAATAAAGAGCAGCTGCTTCTCAACTCTTAGCGATCTATTACTACTCGCAGTTATTAATATTTACCTGTTAAAACCTTGCGACCATTTCCTGAAAAAAGCAATATCACTACAACAAACAGCGAATAAGAGAGTTTCTAAGAAATTAATTCACCGTTAGAATTGCAATAGTAGAACTCAGCTCCGATAGCAGCAGGAAGAGCAGAAACACCTGTGACTGCATTATCTCCAAGGAAAATAGTTCTAGAAACTCCACTTAAAGCACCATTTAAGCCTCCTCAAGTGGTTAAAAGCGAAAAGAAATTGCCAAAGAAGGAAAGTTACAATACCAAATAGAGTCTGTGGAATTTAATTTAGCAACAAGATCTAAATGTTCCAATAAATAATAACATCACAAGCAGTCAAAATAACAACAATATTAAGGACTCAGAAGCAGTTAGTCAAGGTTAAAACAGAAGAATCTAATAACAGAAATCAATTAATGGAGAATAGTTGAATAAGAAACATCTGAATCATGCTGGAAGTGCTCAGAATCTTTACAGCAGCAGTTCTCTCAAGAAAGGATTAAGTTTGAAGGAAAAATATGTACAAAATGTTAATGATCTTAGCAATTAAGTTCTCGAAGTAGCAGGGAAATCAAAAGGAATTAAAAAATAATAGTCCTCTCCTTAAATGGATGATTTCATGGAGATATTTTAGATGAGTAAGTACAACATGCAGAGATAATTAGTAAGGGAAGCAGAGGAAATAAGGAAATTAGATAATGTAGTTGAGGAACAATTCATGAAGCAGAAATAGATTGAATAAGCTAGAGAAGCTGAAAGATAACTAAGGAAACAAATGGAAAGAGGGTTTTGTTAAATGGATAGTGATCAAGGAGGAGAAGAAATCAAGGAATTTGAGGGGTTTAGGTAGAATAATAGTTAATTGAATTTTTTAAAAAGATTCTAAAAAGGATCATCGAAGAGCCAAGAATCGATACGATATCTATCCAAACAATCCAGGTAAGCTTCTTAGAGTTCTATTTAATAACCTTAAGAAGTAAAGTCACTAGGATTTGAGATATCCAGTGGGAATGTGAGAATGAAATTCATAAGAATTGATAACAATGGGAGTTTAATGGAAAAGGGTGGTATTCTTGATAAAAGCTAGCCTCAACAAAAACAAGAATAGTTGATAAAAGAAGATGAAGTTAAGAGTAAAAATAAGGTAGGAGGAGAAAGTGATAATTCTGAGAGATTAACTGAAGAGAAGGAAATATTCACTGGATGGGAAAAAAACAACGATGAGGAATTAGTGGAAGAAGATGATGATGATAGGGAGAAAATAGATGTGATATCAGATATCCACGGGGTAATAGGAAGTCTAGGTGTTGAGGGTTAATTAGAATAAAGAAATAGATGGTTAGGGAAGGACAATTTGGATGATAAAACGGTTGTTTCTTATGTTCAAAGAGCATCGATAGAGGGAGCAGATAATTAGACATAAGAGGGGTTCAAGCAAGGAGTTAGAGAAGGCAAAGGATAAACTGAAGGAGATGGTATTGTGGAGAGTGCTTAAGAAGGAAGAAATGTTCGTGTCTCTAAGTTTTTAAGACCTTTATTATTGAAGGAAGTTCATAAGAAAAATAACAAAAATGATGGAATAAGAGGAGAATTTTAAATGGAAGATAGAAGTCATAAAGGATAAATAGATGATATCCCTGCTGATTCAGTTGTTAGTTTGGAAAGTAAATTAGTAACTTTAGAATCAGCAGTTATTACAATGGCTGAAAGCGATGAAGTTAATAATAAAGAAATAGAGGAAAAGAATCAAATTAAGAAGATTGTTAATGAGGACAAAGAAAAAGTACATAATGTTGGACGTTTTCGGGATAGTGTGACGATTGGAGAGTAGACAGTAAAATAAGGAAAAGAATGGGTATAATAGGGAGACGATTAATAAAGGATGAAGGATTCTAAGAAAATGGAAGACTTACAAGATAGACACGAAAGACAAAATAATACAATAAGAAGAAGTTCTTAAGGTACCCAATAGTACATCGATAAAGAAAAATTAATCACATAAAAGCAGGAAGAGTAGCAATCAGAATAAGTTAACACACCACAGTAGTAGGTGATTTCAACGTCTGATCCTTTATATCAACCTATGGAGCGCTCTTAAGAGTACTAAGATAGCGAATAGAAAATGGAAGATTCAGACAGCACCGAGAAAGATAGCTTTAAATTGAAGAAATATATTGATTTTGAAAAATTGAAAGCCTTGCGAGATAAAACAATAAATCGTTTGAGTGTCTAAGCTAATTAGCGTAAAACTCCAAGTTTTGCTGCTGTTGTTTCTGCTGCTGTTCAAGCACAGCATTAATAATAAACAAATAAATAAACATAATAGAATTCATTAACTAAGCAGAAAACTAGTAAATTTATGAAGAAAAGCAACAACAATAAAATTGCTAAAAAAGAGGAAAAGTAGGATGTTACAGTGATTGAAGTGCTTTCCGAGGAACAAAAAAAGTAAGCGAAATAACGAGAATAAGATATTAAAATAGCATAGAAGCTGGAATCAATCAGAGAGAAAGTGAAATAAGGTGTTAAAGTTGTGATAAATGACATGATGGAGAGGCAATTAGAAGCTCAAAAGAGCAGATCAACGGGATAACGAGAAGAAGAAAAAGAAATTAGCTTGTAGGATGATGGCTTAATTGAATTGAATACGAGAAATAATAAGGAACATAATGGTTAAATATAATCTGTTGAAGAGTATCATACTGCGGTCATGGAATTATATTCAACTTGCATTGATGATCTGAGAGAAACAGAGAATAATAATGATAAAACACTAAATAATGGAAAAAATCCTTCGATTCCTGCTAATCCACCTACCGAGTATGACTTGGAGCTTCAAAAGATGCGACACTTTGATGCTGGGATGTCTGCAAGCATCGGAAAAACAGTCGAAATGGAACTGAGGAAAACTAATCTGAATGATGCAGAAATTGATAGATTCCGGTATATCTACGAGATCAATACAAAAGTCCATGTGCTCTACACAGGCATGGTAAAGATGCTCGGTGGGGCTGATAAAGTCAGAAAACTAGTTATAGCAGTATTGGGAAGAATTGCATCTCATTTACCGATGCTCCCCATATAATACGAATGGAGTTATGAAATAATACACAGGAGAATCATCCCTGGGATATGTGCGCTACTTTGTGATGATCAGTAGTTTTTTTTCAGGAACTTGAGGCAGTTCTCCAAAGTGCATGAGTTTAGTTTCATAGATTTCTGCTTTGCAAAGCGAGAAACGTTTTTGTTTTTGACAGGGAAAAAAAGCAGAAAGTTATTCCCGGAACTCAGTGAGAAGTTGATTCTTGGTGTCATTTAGAAAATAGAGTCTGTGAGGAGGTATTTGTATCCTGTAAAAATCTTAGCTGATGAGGAAATTAGACATGTGATCGTGAAGGGGCTCATGAATTGTGAGTAGTTTGTAAAATTGTTTAAAGATAATAAGCTGACCACTGAATTCTTGGGTAATTTACTCAATCAACTCTTTGATTACTTTTACTCTGATGCATAGACTGAATCAACTCCTAAACCACCTAAAATACGAGCAATATGCTAGCCATTGCTTGCTCAGACTCTCTCGAGAAAGCTACTAGATTACATTGAAGTATTCACACTTAAAGCCCTGCAAAAAGAGAGGTTCACTCTTAATCTTCTTCTCCGAGATCTTCACTATAAATTCAGTAAAGTGCGTTTGAGACTTGGGTTTAAACAAGGGATCTTCGGTCATTTTGATACTTTGGAAGGCATTGATAGACTCATTGAATAACTAGAATTAGAAGTAAAAGCTGCAATCCACTATGGAGTAGCTGATTTCCTGTCAGAATCTCAGATAGCTAAACTCACTGATTTGAAATTCCTCAAAATATATTTGAAATTTCTCCTCGCAGAGCATGACATTTTCTCAGTATTTGACATTGCAGTAGCAATGCCTTACGATGGGGTATCGCACAGTCATTTTTTGTTCTGGATGGACTGCCTCAGATCGGTGATCTTAACGAAATATGATTTCCTACCAGCATAAGCGCATGTTTTCATTAGATTTCTAGAAGCTTGCTGTCCAACTTAGTGATGCATTCTTTCCGTTTGTTCTTAATTTCCATAAAGAGAAAATCAATATTCCAAAACATCCTCAAGAATAACTGATTTTTCTTCTGCTTGAGCTTCTCCTAAACTCTACATCTAAGCTTGCAGTGTAGAATCAAAATAGCCTTCTTCATGTTTGATAAAACAAATGGGTTCCCATTCAACTTTTCTACAATTCACTTTTATAATAATCTATTTCAATTGTCCACCAAATAAATATTATTCTTAACCATTAAACTATCTCTTAATCTTAATTTTTCAATAATCAATTCACTTCCTTTTGTTTCTAAATCGATTCAAGCTAATTTTTGTCAATATTAATTGTAACTTAAAAATATTACCAATTTGCCTGTGTTTTTGCTAAAATAGTTTTTAATCTAAAAATATTTCTTGTTTCCTTTTTCTTAAAATTTTTCCTCAGTATCTATCTCCCTCTCTATTGTGCTATCTCCCTTTTCTGCTGTGCCTTCCCTTCCCCCCACCCCCCATTTGATCTATCTAATTATTGACAAAAAATTATCAAAAATATTTGAATTTTCAAATATAAAGAGACACTTGGGAGGGGGGAGAGATATTCTTATTATTTGCTACTCTTGAAATTATAAATTCTCCGAGCTACACTCTGAATCGCACTAAATTCCATAACAAATATACATAACACAACGAAATTATCTCTCACAAAATTTCTAAAAATATCTCTAGATTCTCAAATGGATAACAAAACAAGCGTCAAAGTAACAACTTCATAACCTTTTCCATTGAAATTCATCTGTTTAATTGCGTTCCTCTCCTCATTTTAGGTACACAATCCTCCTGGTGGATAGTCTTCCTTCACTATCGGCTAAGGGTACGTAGAACCAGTACCTTAGAATAAGTAAACTAAGAATCAAACCAATAAGGAAACACCCAACCAAGATGTTGACCCTACTCTTGCCCACGTGAAGGTAGCGAATTATTCTGTTTTTAGCTACTTTGAAGCTCTTCCAGACATATTTATATAAGAATACTGAACTTACTTTTTGTCCATGTCTATTTTTAGGTTGCACAGAGACCAGGCGGCAATTCTACATTCCAAATCGGTGGTGGCTATGAAGACAACCAAAATTAAAACAAAGCTCACACTTCAGTGAAAATTCACCAGCAACCTCAAAGCAACATCTTCAACACTGACATTGAACAACCTAAGAACCAATAACGCCCTCATCATCCCTAGCAAACCAGCAATATCTTTGGAGGATATGAAGAAAAACCTAAACCTGTCAATGCTTAGCGCAACCAAAATTAATCCCACAACAACATCTTCGGAGGACAAGATGAGCCTCCCAAGAAGACTCAGCAACCACAACAACAGCCATAGTAGGCTAATCAAGCACAAGAACCTCAGAAAACTAGCGTGAAAGTGCATAATCCTCCTGTAACTAAAAAAAGAAATTATTTATTTTTAAGATTATTTTGGGTGTACGAGTATTTGAATGTTTTTTATAAATGAAAATCAAAAAGGGTGGCAGATCGAACTTCACTCTCGGCTGAAAGGGGAATAATTCTGTTCTCAAGACAATTAATATCCATATCATTTCAACTTTCCAAGAATCAGAAGTCGAGAGAAGCCATAATCAAAACAATATTCTTCCACCGCAAACAAAAAATATTCAAAAGTTTTATTTATCCTCTCGTACACTCTCTACTCTTTTCTATCCTTGTGATTTTAGTGTGTCTCTGCGTGCATTGTCTCTTTTTCTTCTTTGATAAGTAGAGTTTAAATCTATCAATTTGAATTGGGAGGTATTTGAAGGAGGGAATATAATTAGTGAATTCGCTCAGCTTGTGCTTCTTGTTTGCTGGAAATGAGTAAACAAAAAAGGTAAAATTGTTTTTGAAAACTGAATCAGTTGCGTAGAGGGGTTTAGTTTAAAGTAGTAGACAAGAAATTTACTTAAAAATAGGTTTGAGTTCATTTACAATCTTCTCTAGTTTCTCCTCGTCTTTTAATGATTCTGCTGTGGCCATCTGTTGTGATATTGCCGTTGCAATTATTGAAAAAGTCAATTTAAACATAAATATTTAATATTTTATTAACATTATTTACACATAGTCTCCCTTCTCTCCCCTTTACCGTTGTGAGTACTTTATTGCAGAGCAGGAGATGTATATTTTATATGACAATCTTCTAATTCGTTAACACGGAGTCAAGGTAATTTTCCGATAACACATTCTTAACAAACTTATTCGAACTGTATTCTATCTTCCGTTTCGCTGGTTTCTCATTTGATTTCAATTCAATTTGAAATATGCTCTTGCTTGCCAACGCTTTAGTCGTGGAAACATCAAGTAATCTCTACTTCAAAATCGACCCATTTAGATTCCTGGAAGATTATGATTTATATGAATAGCATAAACTGTCAGTAGTGATATCTTTCTAATCATGCACTTTTAGATCATTTCTGCTAGCATTGTCATACATCTTGAGATCCGTTAACAGCAGGGAAGATGCTGATTTATGATGATTGGAATTATTTTTCGAACCCAATTAATGCTAGCTGTGATTATTATTCCGGTGGTAATGATTATTCCCAATATTTAAAGAGCTCTAATGAGCAGACAATCGAGATGAAATCGACTTCTAACCTTGCTATGAAGTAACTGTTTTGTCATTATATTTGCTACTTTCATTCTCCGTTTTTGACCTAAAAACTGATGATTCCTACCCTAAAAACGAATTATCCGCTTTCCCTTATTCGATTTTAGCAAATTAGTTCTTCAATTAGATCTACTCTCTTTCGTTATCAGCCCTAATCTTCGCTTTGACTCTCTCTACTTCCATCTTTTCCAGTTATATTTACTCTTCCTTAGCATTTTCTTCAAGGATCTTCGCTAAAACTAATTGTCTATTATTCTCTTTAGCTTTTTCCTATCGCTTCACATTCTCCAATGTTTCCTCTAGTTTCATCGAATTCTCATACCATTTGATTTATTACTCCTGCGAAAGAATAGCTCGTTTACTTGCAGCTTTCTCTAACATTTTCTCGAGATGCTGATTCACACTCTACCTTTGTAAATCTAAATTTACCAATGAATCTCTAAACTACTATCGAACTTTATCGATTTATGCTTATCGTCGGATGCTCTCACTGTGTCTTTCATTATCCTTATGATCATTTAAATCTGCTAATTTAGTTATTTTCTCATTGTAATTCCTCTGCAATTTCTCGCGACGCTCTTCCTCGATCATTTAGTAGTAGGTCTGTTATTCATTGATTTAATATTTCTTCTGTTCTGAAGCTACTCGGCGTTTCTAGAAGTTCTCTTCTTGCTTTTCTTCATATTCCCGTTTCTTCTTCTGATTGTATTCCTCTTTCTTCAAGTATGTCTAAAATAAACCAATAACACATTATTTTTCAACAAAAAGATTTAAAATTTAGCAAATCTATTCTCCCCCTCTTTACTTGATATAACTCTTAGAGCTTCTACGCTCGCTCTCCCATTTTAAGAGCAATTTTCTTCTCGGCTATTTCCCTCTCTTCTTGATTCTTCGCTCGTTTTTCTTCATTCTCTTGTTCCTTCTTTTGCAGCTTTTCCTCAATCTTTTCTTGCTTTTCCTCATATTTTTTCACATTTTAATTTGATTCTTCTTATTTTTTCTTAGCATCTTCAAGAGCCTTAAGATCTCTAAGTTTCTTAGCTTCCACTGATTCTTCATGTTTAACCTTCATTGCTAGTTTCTTCGCTTCCTCCAGACGCTTGATCTTCTCCAGTTTCTCATTGTCTCTCTAAAAAAAGAATGAAATAATTATTACGCAAACAAAGCAACTACTTTGAGTTCCTAAAATTAAATTTCTTTTCCATTAATAGCTTACTTTCCTTAGATCGTCAGCATATGCTTAATGTTTAACGAACGTCTCTACTTGTTTCTATTGTCGTTCTTTTAATTTTTCTATTTTTTCGTGCTCCTTTTTTAAGAACTCTTCTTTGTTAAAAGCTGTAGACTAAACAGACGCAGTTTGAAGCTAAAAAACCAAACCAAAATAGGATTTAACAAATCGATTGCTTTCCCAAGAGGGAGGAAAGGGACAATTTGTAACGAAAGAGAAATACATTTTTAGCACAAACGATAAAATAAATAAAATGCACTAATCTTCAAGAGACTACTTACTTGGGTTGATTTCATATGCTCTTTCTTCAGAGCAGCTTCAGTCAGTTTCTTCCGCAGCTGTAAAGTACCAAACAACACAAAATTAGATTTCCATACAACCTTCTTTATCATATCGTTATGGAGATTATCGAAATAGAATCAATATTAGCACCACAAATAATGGTTTTAATCTTGTTTTAACAATAATAGATTCTCAATAACAAACCCATAACAATTAATCTTCATACCTCCCTGAGCTATTCAACACGATGCTATCTTTGCTGCTCAGTGTGGTTAACTTTCAGATCCAAATACTCATGTTATTTCTCATGTGTTAACTTGACAAGCTTATCTTTCTCTTTAGCTAGGATCTACTCTCGAGTCTATTTGACTAAGTCAGACTATGTGTATCCTAGAGATCTCATAGCTGCTAAAGAAGTCGGGCTAGAAACACACAGACAAACAAATGATTTTGAAATAGGAAAAGAAATAATTCTTTAAATTATGTAATTTTTTCAAATAAAAATGGAGTAATTCTCTGTACCTATCGACTTAACGAGCTGGTTAGGTGTCTTCAAAATTCTCAGCGTTGATCATGTCTCGAAAATTAGATTTATTTATCTCAAAAACAAAACAGAAATAATGTAATTAATTATTACATTACCGTTTATTTGTCTTAAAAGCATAATCTGAAATGAATGAAAAAATTAGAAGAACATTGTGTGGTGGATATTTTAGGAAGGTCAAAAAATATAAATGTACTATTTTATTGAGCATTTAGGAAAATTCAATAGATGACTGAATAGAAGGGGGGGATGAACATCAAATGGCAATTACCATTGAAAAAAATACAATATCTTGAAAAATTGTTTTTAAGATTTTTCTAATAAAAAAAAAATAATTTGTGGGGAAAAAAAAGAAAACTAGAACTGAAAGAAAAAGACATGTGAATCTTTGGATAATGTGAAGAAGGATTGGAATTTGCTTAATTTTTGAGAGAATATCCTCAGGGTTTCTTTGTTTTGCGTTGTTTTGAGAGAATATCCATCTATATTTATCCTATGAGGAGAATTGAATTATGGTTTTGAGATCCTTTGGCTTTGATTTTGGAAGGAAAGGTAGTTTCTGAGTTATAAAAAGAGAAAGAGAGACTGAGACTGAGAGTGGGAGTGGGGGATGTTCGTGTGAATAAAATAAAATTAGTTTTGCGCAATAAAAACAAGAATAAAGTTATCTGCATTTTTTTCAATAGTTTTTGTAAAAGAAATCCGAGTAAATTCCAAAAAATGGAAGAAGCCTTCGACCCCTAAGAGAGAATTAATGCGATGGTGTAAGCTATCAAATACAAGAGCAGTTTTGAGTCCGATAAGCTTGCCAGCTAGGCTAAGGAAGTGTATGACGCCGAATACAAAAAGATTCTCTCCGTTGAGAAGGAGAAACTCACTGAGAAATTCCAACTCGATCGCTCGAAGTTCATGAGTGATAAGAAAATCGAAAAATCCAGACTCTTCAACGATCTCAGATTAGCCCATATGAGCAAGAGATTTGGACTGCTCGACAATCTCAAAATTGACATTCGAGCTGCACTCCAGAAAAAGCTACAAGACAAAGATGAATACAAAAGATTACTCAAGAATCTTATCGTTTAAGTAAAATAAAAGAAAAGGGAGAGGGGGTTATTAAGGGCTGGCATAAGCAATTTGAGACGAAAATTCATAATTTATTGGTTTATTGTATCTTTTAGGCTATGATCAAGCTTATGGAGCCTGTAGTTGAATTGATGTGTATCAAATAAGATGTACCTTTGATTGAGACTTTGTTGAAAGAATGCTAAAACGAGTTCAACGCGCTTTTGCTCAAAGAAACCAAGCGCACCATCGATTCTCAAATTAAGCTCAATAAAGATCATTTCCTTGATGATAAGAACAAAACCTTGTAAGAAAAATCTAAAAAATAGTGCATTTATTAATAATAATAGTATTTATTTACCTTCTTTTGATAATTTTCCTCCCTTAGACTTGGTGGAATCGTACTTAGCTGCTATGATGGAAAGATTGTCTGCTCGAACACTATCGACACACGCATTAACTTCGCCTTCCAAGAAATGCTACCTGAAATCAGAGAAGGTCTCTATCCCGATCCGATTCGTGCTGCCATTGATGCTGCGAGAAAGAAAGAACAATTAGCAGCATAAGAAAAGGCCGCTCAAAAACATTTGTGATTGATAGCATTGTCCCCTGTGTGTGTGTGTTTGTTTGGTTGCAAGACAATTACAATTCTTCTCCTTATTGCGTTGTTAGTTTCTTCATGTCGTTCTTGTGCTCAATGATGGATGAACGTTTATAAAAATTCTAATAAAAGGTAGATTTCATCTTTTGATCTGCTTTTTTGTCAACAATAAAATAGCCTCAAACAATTGTGAGTTTTAAAATGGGAGCATTCAATTTCAATTCCATTTGCTACGACACAGGAGCAGAATGTTTATATGAACTTTTCCCTTTAACACAATTAAAAAGAGATAAGATGTTAGGATATCCTTTGCAAATAAACAACAAATTACGCAATTCTTTGCTGTCTCCTTCACACATCATTAATTTTTTCGATTTGAAGTTACTACTTTAATATTTTGAAATTTTTCTAATAAGAAAAAGATTAGCTGCTTTCAAGCAAAGAGAGAAGGTGAATATTTAATCCTTTTTCTCTTGAGAAACATTTCCCTTTTTGGATTACTTCTACTTAAAAAAATGAAATAATCACAATAAGAATTGAACAAAAATTTGCATTTTTGGTATGATAGATAATAGACTAAATAACCTTGATCTTTTTTTATAAGCAAAATAGATTAATCTTCTTACATATCATGCTAATTCCAAAATAACAGAACGAAATGCTATTCGTTTAGCTGTAGATTATTCTCTCTCTCTCTAATAACTATTATCTTTAAAGTTTCATTCAAAAAGCTTCCATGGCAATTTCAAAGGAGAAACAATCAATTATTTTTTTCAATTTTGAGATGATACTCTTTTTCATTTTTGATCTTTGCTTGCCTTATTAGGACTTCAAGCTGAGTTGGTCTCTTAAATGACCATGGTATTTAACATTATATTTTAGGGTTTGCTTTCAGGTATCTCGAAATTTAAAATCTTCTTCTATAAATGTAATAATTCAATGCAAAGGAGGAAAACCAATTGAGGTGGGAGGGGGAGGGAAAAGAAAGGAAGATAGAACACTTATTTTGCGTTATTGAAATAGAAGAACGCAACTCAAAGTGCAGTTTCATTAAATTCAAAGAGGGAATGAATGCAATGAATCGAATTCGAATGGGAGGAGGGGTTAAGATAGAGGGAGTGAAAATTTGATAAGACAAACCTCTATTAAAATAAAGGTAGTTTATCAGGAATATTAAGGAGATAAATTGGATGAATGAACTTTCAGTGTTTTTGAGGCAAGTAGCCAAATAATAAGAATGCATAAAAGTGAGTAAAATCAAACTCCAGTTGCAAGAACAGATGGCGATATAAAAAAGCTTAAAATAAAAATTTAAATTACAGATTAATTACCATATGGAAAAAATAACAATGAAATATGAAGAATTAATTCACGAAATTCGAGGACACAAGGGTGAAAACTTAGAATCAATAGAACGATAGGGGTAGAAAGTAGCTTAAAAGCTGAGATTCGTCTCCGCTTTCCTTTAATAGTTAATATATTTAGTGTAATAAAAACAACTAGCAACAACAATACCTAATTCTTGGAGAAGCTAACAAATAATTAGAAAGAAAGATTTTCAACAGCGACAACATAACATATTTATCTTGACAAATGCAGAGGGCCATAAGCAAAGCCGCGATTCGTGCGGGTAAACGAAACAACTTGCCTGAGTTCTTCGCGAAGCTTCGGGAGATCACAAAATACAGGGATCAACATGGAGTTCCCAGTGATCATTAGGAGAAGCTGAAAGAGATCTGTGCTGGGCTTAAAAATTCGCCGTCATTGACGGGAGAGCAAATCTGCTAGATTGCGATGATCACCGCATATTTATTTTAGAACTAAGAAGAATCCAACGAACTCATCGCCAAGGCAGTGCAAAAAGAGCCTAACAATGAATTGATCTTCCGTGAGGCTGTTTTCTTGACGAACTATGATTTCAGAGAAGAAGAAGCGAAAACTATGTTCGACTAGAGGAGGGCATAGCTGAAAGACGCTTCGATCAGAGACGATCTCGATAAGTACTTCAAGACAAAAGCAGAAGCGAACGCTCAGCGTGATGCGATTGTCCCACTCTTCGGTGAAGAAAAATGGGCTGAAGCTGATGCTAAGATTGTCGCAGCGATCAAAGCCATGGGCGGTGTGAATGCCTACAATATTGACCTTTACAGAATGAGAATGGATTCCTTGCGTTGCCAGCCAAATAACCAAAAGAATCTCGGTGAATTCTACATGAATCTGGCAACATTAAACCCCAGCTAGAATGGGTACTATCAATACGCTGGATAAACCTTCCTCGAAGCGGGTCTCAACGCGCAAGCCATCACTGCATACAGCAACTACTTCAAGTATGAATGTAACGACATCGAAGAACTCGATAAGTTCCTTGCTATTGCTGACAAAAAGACTCAAATATCTACGCTAGAAGGGTTGCTTTCCAATAAAGTAGCATAATTCTACTAGAAGCAAGACATCATCACCCGCTTGTCTGCCCTTGGAGGCAATATATCCCTAGCTGCGAATGACTCCGATGAAGAAGAACTCATCCGAAAAGAAGCCGAACGCACAGGACAAATGCCAGCTTAAATCGCTGCATATGCTGCTGCCTTCGCTGAAAATGGATAGGTCTCTCATGAATAGTCCGAAGTACCAAGGAATGTCATGAAAATGGAGAATGTCTCCAAAGAATCCTCTGCCCCGAATGTTGTCATGTACTAGCAATAACAGCCGCAGCAAGTCTTCATCTAACAGCAATAGTAGCCTATTTTGATAGCTTAGGAACAACCATAAGTACTGATTGTTGACCCTAACGCAATGGTAGGGTATATTCAGTAGCCCTAGGTTGTATTAGTCTAACAACCAGGGGTATACATATCACCTGAACAGATGCAGCAGTAGTAGATGCTCCAGTAACAGCAATAGCAGTAATAGTTGTAATAATAGTAATTACAATAACAACAATAGCAACTGCAATAGTAGTAGTTGCAATAGCAATAGGAGTAATAGAGATTACATTAATAGTAAGAACAGCAGAGGATACAACAATAGTAATAAGAATAGTAAAGATAATAACAGTAGTAACAAGAACAGCTACGATTACAACAACAATAGCAAGAAATACTAAGATTATAGCAGTAATAGTAATAGCAGTAGTAATAGTAGTCCTACGTTTATCCACAGTAGCAGCCACCTAATTACAATGGCTTAGATCCAGGCGAGATAGCTCGACTCTAAGAGCAAGAGCGCCTGAAGCAGGAGTTCATGGGCTTCAATCAGAAAAAGTAGGAGGAGGACTACAATCGACAAATGAACCCAGCACCTGTTGTTAAATCGAATGACTCTGCATGCTGCACGATCTTCTGATTATACTCTTGTTTTGTTACTATATTTCTTAGCTCTTGATGAGAGCTCATTTTCATACAAATAATGCAAAGGAGAGAGAAAGAGAGAGATTACTTTCATGCATATATGTTGTATATTATTATATTTTTTACATGGAAAACACTTTGAATGCATAATAATCAAGCAGATAAATCTATGTTCAAAATATATACTAACAACAAGGTGAAATACATTACAATTTTAATAAATAACACAATTAATATCTGCTGCTTGATAATGATCAAAATACAGCTATACGGGTGGGTATTCATATAAAAAAAGACTTTGAAATATAACTATCTTTGCAAATTCTGTTGGTGAAATGAACATCTCCCCCGATAAGAACATCATTGCTAAGAGAATCATCGAATATTTGAGACTGCTATGTTTGTTTCTGATAAAAGTGGATATTTTGCATAGACAGACGAAGAATATGCTGCGTACTAGTGCGTTTGGATGCCTTATATTTATGTTACTTAGAGGAGATTGGTTTTTTTGAAATAGTTCTATTCATTGTCAGAGTCTGTTGTCTTAGAAGTAGATAAACTATCCCTGGAGTTGGGTATTTAAACAAACAAATAGTATTATTTAAGGAGAAAATAAAGAGCAGATTCAGCTTTATATCATAGCTGTCTTTAACAGTTCAAGAAAATAAATCCATTTATAGTATTGTATGCTTTTACATTGTTGTTGTTGTTGTTGGAAGGTTAGTTCTTAAGGATGGGTTAGTCTAGAGAGTATTGCTGGGGCGGGAAATAAGATCCTGGGAAGGATTAGGGTGATACAAGTTGCTCAGGAAGTTTGAAAGGTGGAGGAGGTAATGATGATGAAGATTATTGAGTAGAGTATTATTATTGCTATGACTATGGCTGCGATGCTATTGATAAAGTAGTTGGCAAAGATGCGGATGGATAGATTTATGTGAGAGAAGGCGATGGCAGAGAGCTTAGTGTGATAGCAGGAGTAGGAGGAAGATAATGATTTCTAGGGGGAAGATATTGGGTATTATGACTGTTGTTGTAGTTGCTGGATGTCATTTAGACTGCTGCTGCTGCTGCTTAGGATTCCTATTATGATACTTTCTGATTATCTTGATTATTCTTCAATGAAGCAATACCATTAGTCTAACTATGCACAGCTCCTTCATTTATGCAATTCAATCCAGGCAAAGCTTTGGGTTTGAGCAATTCCTTCCTGATTTACAGCAGATCTTGCTTGGAGAGATCTTTCCTGAGATTATCTCTAGCGGAGATAGCCTGCTGTGAGCATACTTTCTCGACATCTAGTCTCCTCTGCAACTCGTTCTTCTTTGCGGAGAATATCTCTTGTAACTTGCCACTGCTGCTTGCTAATCGATCAAATCACAAACACAAACATTAGGTTACAATCAAATATTGATAACATACAAAGGAAAATTTAAATATTACCTATAATCCTCCCAGGGTTTAACTCAGCTGTGACAGCAGCAGCTGCAGCATCTCGCTCTTCCTTCTCCTATCGTTCTTTCTCTTCTTTCTCTTTCATCTCATGCTCAATCTCGTCTTTCTCCCAGAAGATCTCAAATTTCACTGGTTTCTTCACTGCATTCTGCAGCAACGTAGGAGACAGAATCATTGTTAGGTCTCGCGATAGACGAGATAAACCATCATCGTCATAAGAAACAGAGTCAGATCCTGTGATTTGTCTCTAGCTGATATCCCATTTACGTCGCTAAGAGGAGCCATTACGTGTAGAATTGTTGTTATTGTTATGATTATTATTGTTATTACTGGGGTTACAGTTAAACGAACTAGCAAAGGACTGTTGAATAACTGAATTATTGCTTGGATTAGCTGAGGATACACAGGCTCCTTGAGGGTCACAGGGAGTTAATTGGTTACTCTAGTCAAGTGTTAGTCCTTTCACAGGTTGTGCGCTTACTGGGTAAGGAGTTCTGTTAGGTTGAGTTCCATGCATGATGAAGGAAGACTACTACTAAGCTGTATTGTAGAGAGATTAAGATGGCTGCTATTACTGCATGAGATTCAGCTAATCTTACTGCTAAGACTAGTGCAGTTACTGTAACTGCTATTATGGCTGTTGGAAGTGCATTGAATTGACTGCTTGCTGTTATGGCTTGAAACAATCATCTTTGGAGATGTTATTGTTTATCACAATGGGAGTTGGCTGTTGATGTTGTTATTACACTGCATGAAAGTACTAACACCCATTATTATTATTCCCTGTTAGCTATGCGCTCATCAGTAGTTACTTCTGTTATTACTGCTATTACTACTGATACAGCTGCTATCTTGCTTGTAGTAGCTGCTGCTCTTGGAGAAACAATTAGAATTCGATAGTCTGCTACTGCAGCTATTGCTAGTAAAGGATTATCTACTTCTACTGCTGCTGTTAGACTAGCATATTTTACTTTTAGATTTCACTTAAGAAGTTCTGATCTCCCAAGGAGGGACTCCAAGGTACCTGTTGCTGCTTGCTTGCAATGTTTGGCTGTGGTGATTGTTAGATATAATTCTATTGATTGGAGCAAATACTTTGTGGCTGATTAGCACTAGCAGTATTGCCAGCTAAGATACTACAGATTTTGTTTCGAACATTGCTGCTCCTTTACATTCCACTACCGCTAGAGGTATAACCAGCGAATGTATCCAAACGGCTATCATTTTGCATGTTGCCAGTATCATTATGATTCATCAAGCACATCGAAGTCGCTTTAGTAACTGGATTCATTTAATTGCTAGTACTCCAAGGAGCAACTGCATTCGCTTTGAGATAATGAGTGTTTAACCTATTTTATTCAATGCAATTGCTATTTACTGCGTTTGTCTTGAATTATTGGATGGTTTGAGGGTTATTTCCAGTAGAATTATTCTTCTGATAACGAGAGCTCTTAGCACTTTTGCTGTATGCTGTGGTGGCAGTTACTTTCGCTGAAGAGCTATTGCAATGCTACGGCGATAGGTAAATCTATCTTCTAGGGGATAATTACTTCAAATGCTGCTGTTGATACTTGTAAGTTTAAGAAGAATCCAGCATCATTTGTGTATTTCTGCTATTTATCTTTCTAGATTCACTTTCGCTTTCTTCAATATCCATGAGATCCTCAATGCTGTCTTGGTTCAGATCATGCAAAGGGTGCTTCTCCCGTTGCGCGATTGAATCCTTGTTGAGATTATTCTCAAAGCTAGACTCCAGAATCCTAGCAATCACGGTATCCTCCTGCATGCTCTGGTCATCCCAGTGAATTTCAAAGTCATTTATCTTACCAACGTCTAAGAAAACAAAAAGGATATCAAGGAAAAGTTAAAGAAAAATCATGGATTTAAATGAAAAATGCTCATTTTTATAGAAATTGATAATCAAATCAAACAAATATCTTTGATTTTGATCTTGTTTCTTTCAAATTTATTGATAATTTCCCTTCGCTTTCTCACAGGTTTATTCCAATGTGCTTACTTTGCTTAGACTAAAACTGTGGGCTTTTGTATGGTGTCCCTGAAATGGTAAGCAATGGCTAGACTTTTCTCGTTTATGCTTGCTGCTGCTGTTGCTAATGACTCATCTCGAATGACGAAAATTCATTATTTGTCGACTTCTCCGAACCATTCCCCGAATGAATCCCCATTAACTCTTTGTGAGAATGTGTCAGCAGTCTCTCTAACACAGGCGAATTCGCTAGATGCTTAGCTTGAAGCAATCTTATCTTTGACTCAATTTCAGAAGCATAATCTAAATTGCTAGCTTCTGTGACAGCAGCACCAGATTATTTCAGATATATCTGAACATCTGAATCAAGGCGACTCCCCTTCTGCTTCTGCTCTTTGTCCTTTGTAGGTTTGCGCTGTGAGATGCACAAATCAACCAAACAAACAGGGTAATTCAAAAAATGTTTCTCCTACTTTTCTCCCCTTATTCCGATTCTTTTACTTTAAGATAGTCTGTTTCATATCCTCGCTAATCTGAGAAGTACTTCGTATCTCTGATCTTCCTAAGAGAATGGATAGACGATGCATTACTCAGCTGAGGGCTGCCTCCTGTGTATGTTTTCATAGTTTCCTTAATGTTGGGATGTATTATTGTTATCTATTTAAAAACCCACTGCAATATTCAAGTTGAATTGAGTTGTGATCCCCTTTTTTGATTTGATTTGAGTTTCTTTCTTGTTTTGTTTTTCTTCGAAGACCGCCAGATACCTTTATGCAAATTTAAAAAATAAATCTCGATCATCCTAAGAGTTGTTTATAATTTATTCGCTTTCATTCCTCTCATTCAATCTGCGTCTAAACCTTTGGGGGAATGTTTAAATCCTTTCTAAGAATAAAGAAAAAGAGGCTTGCTGATAATTTTTTAATAACTAAAGTTTTGATTCAGACATCCATTTAACTAATTTTAACTTGATTGCCACGAATTTATTGATTAAAAAATTAAGATCTTCAAAAATTAAAATTCTTGAAGGTTTTTATGACACATTCAATCTCAAAAATTTTGCTTTTTTTCCTTGAGATCTATTTG
>Ga0302271_10000854_pt1 | contig 30066 bp, 21 predicted proteins | sample III_Bog_N1_1_FD_198767 | JGI IMG/M metagenome (GOLD analysis project Ga0302271, IMG submission 198767) | Peat permafrost microbial communities from Stordalen Mire near Abisko, Sweden - III_Bog_N1_1 | ecosystem: Environmental > Terrestrial > Soil > Wetlands > Peat | place: Sweden: Abisko... | reverse complement strand
ATTTCGATTTAACATTATTCTAATTATTTCTGTTGAATTTGAATGTAAAAACAATATTCACGCTTCGTATAAAGTTAGATTTCATATCAATAAGCCATTTTAGGCCAGGTAAACAAATACGTTATTAGAAGCTGCTTTATAAGCATAACTTTATTTGTGCGGTTTCTTTAACATGCTCTATAAACTTAAATACCTGTGAATGATACAACTTATTTCAAGAGTTTTGTAACTTTTGCCATTGGATGAGTTCCTACTTTTGTATATTATAAAAAAGCAAATTTTATTGCAACAAAAATAAAACAATACGCAGATGAAAACGATTAAAAGTATTTCTATAATTTTTCTCTTTTTATTGACAATGGTTGCGAGTACTACACCAACATATGCACGCGTCAGAGTAGGTATAAGTTTAAGGGTACGACTCGCCCCACCTCCCTTACCCGATTATTATCAACCTGAATGTCCCGTTGATGGGTATATCTGGACTCCGGGTTATTGGGCATACAGCAGATTTTACAGCGAATATTATTGGGTTCCAGGCGAATGGGTAGAACCACCTGAATACGGTTATTTATGGACTCCCAGTTATTGGGGTTACAGTGGCGGCTATTATGGTTTTCACAATGGGTATTGGGGACGAAACGTCGGATACTACGGCGGAGTAAACTACGGATATGGATATGGTGGTTCAGGCTATTATGGCGGCCGATGGAGCGGACATCACTTCATGTATAATACCGCAGCCTTGCGTGTGAACCGGAATATTGTACACAACACCTATTCCGACCGGAGATTTATCCCTACACAAAGATCAAACAACCGTTCCAGCTATAACGGACCGGGCGGAGTACGCACCATGCCGAATTCAAGGGAGAGAACTGCTATGCTGTCCAGACAAAGACGACCTACTGCCGTTCAAAATTCTCACCAGCAAGCTGCCAGTAAAAACAGAAGTCAGTTTCAATCTGTAAATAAAGGTCGTCCTGCAATGACTTCCGTAAACCGGTCAGGCAGGAATGCCAATCCACAGGCAATCCGTCAACAGCAGAACCGTCAGCAACAAGCAGGTCAGCAACGACAACAACAGAACAAACAGCAACAGGTCCGTCAACAACAGAACCGCCAGCAACAAGCCGATCAGCAACGTCAACAACAGAACCGCCAGCAACAGGTCCGTCAACAGCAACAACAGCAAAGACAACAACAGGCCGGTCAGCAAAGACAACAACAGAACAAACAGCAACAGGTTCGTCAACAACAGAACCGCCAGCAACAGGCCACTCAGCAACGTCAACAACAGAACCGACAACAACAAGCCGGTCAGCAACGTCAACAACAGAACCGACAACAACAAGCCGGTCAGCAACGTCAACAACAGCAAAGACAGCAACAGGCCACTCAGCAACGTCAACAACAGCAAAAACAGCAAGCCAGTCAGCAACGACAACAACAAAATAATCAGCAACAGGCCCGTCAACAGCAACAACAGCAAAGACAGCAGCAAAATAATCAACAGCAACAGGCCCGTCAACAACAGCAACAGCAGCAAAGACAACAACAAAATAATCAGCAGCAACAGCAAAGACAACAACAGCAACAGCAGCAAAGACAACAACAAAATAATCAGCAGCAACAGCAAAGACAACAACAGCAAAGACAACAACAAAATAATCAACAACAACAGCAAAGACAGCAACAGGCCGGTCAGCAAAGACAACAACAACAACAACAAAGACAACAGGCACCCCAGCAACGTCAACAGGATAACAGAAACCAGGGACGTTAAGTACGTTGATTGATATTGTAAAGATTCAATTTTGCAAATACACAAAAAATGGATAATGGTAAAATACTACCGTTATCCATTTTTTATTTTAGCATCCGGATTGAAACCGAATATAGTGTATAAGTCTTATTTTAAAATTGACAGATCTGCAAATCTCACAGCTTTCTTTCCATCCAGATTGTGCAGGCATAATGCACTGAATTCCCCAATGCTTTTTTTAAATGTGTAAAGCCGTTTAGAATGTACAGGGAGACTGCTTTGCCCAAAGCAGGAAAGCTTTCAAGGTAGAGATGCGTATATCCCATTTCTTTGGCCCTTTCTATGCTCTTTTGCATTAATGCGTTTCCGATTCCTTTACCTCTCGACTCTGCCGAAAGATACAATTTCACCAGTTCGGCATATCCTTCCGGAAGTCCTTGGGTTGGATAGATACCGCAGCCTCCAAGTATCACATTGTTTTCTTCAGCAATCCAGTACACCGAACCGGGCGTCTGAAACAGCTCATACAATGCATCCGTCGTAGGGTCGGTATATACCGTTCCGGGGATATCAATTCCAAACTCTTCGAATACTTTCTTTATTAATCGGGAAAGTTCTTCATTATCCCTTTTTTCTATTGGCCGGTAAACGATACTCATGGTGGTTGGTTTAGTGTATTAATTTAAAATATCAGTTGAAGAATCGGGTTCTTACTATTCCGGATCCAGTCATTCATTTATTAATCATGAAGGTTTTTCTTGTGAATTCAGTACTTTATCAGGTGAAATCGGTCCAGCATTTTATAACTTTGATCCTTAGAATTGTTATCTTGCAGGTGTGGTTTGTTATCTTGAACATTCATTATATTATATTAAAGGTGCGAAATATAAGTTAACATATTCATTGTATTATCTTCACAGTGCGTTATAGAATCTTCACAGTGTAATCTATATTTTTAACTATGCGTTATATAATCTTCACTATGCGTTATATTATATTCACTATGCGTTATATAATATTCACTATGCGTTAACTTATCTCCTTTATGCGTCCACTAATAGGTTCACTGCGTCGATAAATGATCCTTCTGCTTTAACTAAAATTTAAACTCTTTCGACAAATACTTCCCGAATGCTGTACTATTTTAGGTCTACCCGGACTGATATATGAACTACATATCATGATATTCCAACGGTGATGATTATTAAGCTTTATAGCACCAACATGGAGGATCAACTGGTTTACCCGACAAGTACCGGAACGACGCTTTCGGATAGTGATTTGAATAAAACAGGCTGAAGCTTCTCCTTTATTAAACGAATGGGAAAACTTATTTAATGACAAAAGTCGATGGCAATACCAGCAACTGGTACTGAATGGTTTTAGCCAACCGGTAATCTCCCACCGCATTGGGATGCAGCCGGTCAGTATCCTTGTCATGAAAATATTGTACCTGTGCATCAGCCAGCGGAAACAAGCCGCTTACCGAATACAGGTCAATGAGCGGAACCGCCCAATACAATGCTGCTTGCTTTAACCCATTAATATATGCGTCGATATACAAACCCTTGGCGTTAGCATAATTTTCATCCGGTTGCACATTGTTCGCGCCAAACTGAGCAAATCCCCTGTGGATAGGAGTCATAATGACGATTTGCTGTTGTGGAAAATTGTTCTTCAGGTACGACATGACTTTATTGATGCGTCCGCAAAAGGTAGAGTCATTCAGGATCGGTGTCCGGTACTTGCGAGTCACCTGATTTCCATTCACGTTGGTTTGCTTCGTGGTTTCACTAAAGAACTTACCGATCGGGATACCCTGGTTATAATCGTTTGTTCCTGCAAAAATCAGTATTGCATCAACAGCTGTGCCTTTTTCTTTATGCAGCTTCTGAGCCTGCCCGTAAATACCATCCCACTGATGACCGTTGATACCATAGACAAAAGGCTGTATCCCGAGCAATTCGCCGAGGTATTCCCAGTAAACACAGGTAGTACCTACACGGTGCGGGTCGGTCATTGAGTCCCCCAGAAAAGCCACCCGTTTACCATGCCACTGGGAGTCGGGCGATTTGTCACCGGCTGCTATTTTAACTTTGGGAGCATCTTTTGCCACATTCGGTTGGGCATATCCGGTAAAACCAATTGCCAGCATAAGTACGAACGAAGTTACATGTATTCTTTTCATATAGTGATGTATAAGTAGTTGCAAAAGTAGGATTTTTCAGTTATAACCTGCGCTAGAACTGAAATATAATAAACAGAGTGACTTCTGAAGTCAGAAATTGTATCCAGATGACATTTAAAACAATCCTCTTATTTATGATGTAAAAAATAAAGGTTAACCATTATTCTTTCATAATTAGCTGAATGGCATCCATCCTTACCCGTGCATTTTTAATGAGTGTTGCCAGTGTTACCTGTTCAGTAATCGCGATCTGAATTTCTTCGGGCCTAATGTTACTATTCTTTTTCTTTAATAATTTCAGCCTGTCTATTTCATGATTTAGTGTGAGGTTCATGCGCTTCAATCCCTTTGCTATTTCTTTTACACTCTGCTCTTCAGCAATCTTTGTGGCCGCAGAAATCATATCAGGCAGGATTCTATCTACAAATGTCTCACTATCCAACAACTCATCAATAGAACCTGGAATCAGTTTTTTGATGAATGTTTCAGCAGTATATTTGTCCGTCACATCTTTGCCGGTATGATCCACTACAATCCGTAGCGGCGTATTGGGAAGGAAACGGTCAATATAGATGCTTCGTTCGCTTGTTGTTTCCAGAACAAAAAGAATTTCAAGCAGAATACCCGGACTGTTGGTGCCCCGCAGTACTCCAAAGCCTGCAGTTCCGGTTTCTGAGCTTAACACCATATCAATGGAACCTGTTGCCATGGGATGATCCCAACTCAGGAAACTGATATCGTCTCTGCTGAGTGCACGTTTTCTATCGAACGTAACAGGTATGCCTTCACGCGGGATAGAAGGAAACACCCCTGCGATTTCAGAAGCCGGTTGCAAAAAGTAGGTTCGTGGAGCAAGGTCTTCCATTTCTACCTCAAAATGGGAAAAGACTTTCGTCATATACATCTCGAGGCTTCTGTCGCTGTCTTCTGCCTGTATTTGTTCCACCAGTTTATTAGCGATCTTAGGACGAAATGAATTCATTTCAAGTAACCGGTCACGCCCGTCGGCAAGTCTTTCCTGAAGTTTCTTTTTGAAGGTGGAAGTATCGCTGATCAATGTTTCGAGCTCCGGGCAAGCCTCTGCAACTAAGTGAGACCTTGTAACTGTAATCAATCGATCACTAAATAATTTAAATATTTCATTTCCGCCCTCCAGGTTTTCTTCAAAAGCATTCAGGCCTTCATGAAACCACCTGACTAGCATATGTTGGGGGCTGTTGACCAGGTACGGAACATGGACATGGATATCTTCCGTTTGACCAATCCTATCCAGGCGCCCGATACGCTGCTCCAGCAATTCAGGATGAAGCGGCAAGTCAAACAGAATGAGGTGATGGGCGAATTGAAAATTCCGTCCCTCGCTGCCTATTTCAGAACAAAGGAGGATTTGGGCACCTTCCGGCTCGGAGAACCATGCCGCGTTTCGGTCACGCTGTACAATGGTGAAATCTTCGTGAAAGACGCCGGCTTTTACATTCATACGCTTGGCAAGGACTTCTTCCAGTGCCAGGACCTTTTCCTTACTCTTGCAGATAAGCAGTATTTTTTCCGGATACAGCTTCTTCATTGCAGTTAACAGCCACTGAACGCGAGGGTCTTCAGCAAACCAGTAGTGTTGTCCTTCCTGATTATTATCAGGCTCCGTATCCCCGGTAAACTCATTCGTAAGCCGCTTCATCCACAGGGCAGGATTGCTTGGTGCTGTCAGGGGAATCAAATGTACCTTTCGGATTGGAAATCCGCTCATAGCCGATCGGGTATTCCGGAATAACACGCGACCCGGCCCATGCTGGTCGAGTAAATCTTCAATAAGTTTATCCCTCGCAGCATCTCCTCCTCCAGTGACAGATTGCATTCTTTCCTTGGAAAAAATGGAGGTTAATAATTTTGTATCCTTAGCAAGCAATGCTTTTCCCAGGTACAGCTTTTCGACAATATTGGCTATATTTTCGGGGTCGGACGACTCATTTATGAAATCATCGTAATTCGCATACCTGTTTGGGTCGAGTAATCGAAGTCGTGCGAAATGACTTTCTTCTCCTAACTGTTCCGGAGTAGCGGTGAGGAGCAGTAAACCTTTAGCCACCTGACTCAACAGTTCCACAACGCCATATTCAGGACTCACTTTGTCAACCGACCATTCCAGATGATGCGCTTCATCCACAACAAGCATATCCCATCCTGATGCAATGGCCTGACGTGTTCTCTTGGCAGAGCCCGCCAGAAATTCAGTACTGCAAAGAATAAGTTGATTGTCAAGAAAAGGGTTACCATCCGGAGCACTTCCATCCAGGGAAGCACAGCGTTCTTCATCAAAAATACTAAACCACAGGTTAAACCGGCGCAGGACTTCAACAAACCATTGATGAACCAATGACTCAGGAACTAGAATAATCACCCTCGAAATACGTCCGCTTAACAACAAGCGATGAACGATTAAGCATGCTTCAATGGTTTTTCCAAGACCGACCTGATCGGAAAGCAAGACCCGTGGAGCATACCGCGAACTCACTTCATGAGCTATATAAAGTTGGTGAGGGATAAGATCTATCCTTCCACCCACGAATCCATTCACTGCCGACAATCTTCGTTTGTAATCATATTGAAGCGTTTCCCTGCGCAAGGCAAAAGTCTGTGGAGAATCAACATCACCCATAAAAAGCCGGTCGTCGACACCATGCCTGACTGATACATTACCCAGATCTGCCTCCGACAATTTGCGGTCCTTCCCGTAATACATATATAGCTCTCCTTCCAGTTCAACCTGTTTAATGAGTAAAGGTTGACCTTTTGTATCTACAATCGTATCGCCCGGTTTAAAAACAACCCGGTTCAGGGGAGCACTTTCCATTGCATACATTCGCTTTTCATTGGATTGAGGGAAATGTATCAGCACCTTTCGGTTGCCAACTTCAGTTAAAATGCCAACGCCCAGTTCGGGTTCTCCTTTGCTGGTATATCGTTGATTGGGAAAAAAGTCTTCCATATGATGTTTAGGTGTATTTAATTTATTGTTGATTGGATACTTGTGACAATCAGTTGAATTCATTCAATTTATATGAACTGATGAATTTATGATTAGTTACGCAGGAGTTAAGTATTGGATTTCATGCTTACATGTTTGAGCACTTCTTTAGTTTACCGATAGCGATTGTCTGTGCAAAACTCCAAACTGATTGGCAAAGTTAGTGATTTTTCAGGAAGCTTACTTATAACAATTTCTTTTTGCTGTTTTTTGGTACTGGAGTGAAGACCGCTTATTATAACTTTCTGGATAGACTTCTGACTAAGCACATTGACAGTCAGGTAATTAATTTTAGACTTCATAAGATACAAACCAACTGTGAGAGTAAAAATGACTTGCTTTTCGAAATTAAATTAAATTTTACTTTTAACGATATTTTAGTGTCTAAAATTGTTTTATGTATGTTTTGTAACCATAACCATTTAAAAAAGAACAATATGAAAAAGCTACTATTAATTACAGTTATTTTTCTTACTTCTACATTGTCATATGCCCAGAAAACCTTCTTCCCGACCAAAGAAGGTACAGTTTTAGTCTATAAATCATTCGACAAAAAGGACAAACTTACCAACACCCTGCGTTATACCATAAAACATGTAACCATCAATGGCCGCAACATGGACATAACCTATTTATGCGAGTCGACTGATCCGAATGAGAAGCCGGTATTTAAAGACGAGATAACCATCCACCAGAAAGGAGATATCCTCTATATGGACATGAGCAATTTTATAAATAAGGCAGCCTTTAAAAAAGAGGGTGAGATACCTGCCGACATACAAATCACCGGAAATAATATGGAAATACCGATGAATCCAAAAGTAGGTGTCCAGCTTCCCGATGCGAATGTCGAAATGGCATTGAAAATAGGGTTCATTAACATGAAGATGTCTGCTCTGATAACCAACCGGAAAGTAGAAGCCATTGAAAGTGTAACGGTTAAAGCCGGTACTTTTGAGTCCTACAAGTTTACGAGCGATGTCAAATCTGCGGCAATGGGATTCCAGGTAAATTCAAGTAGTATTGCCTGGTACGTAAAAGGGATTGGTATGGTCAAAACGGAAAGCTATGATAAAAAAGGGAAACTTCAATCGCATATGGAACTGGTAGAATTGAGAGAATAGTGGGTTGTCTTAAAACCCCTATGAACTGACAAAAACAGGCAGCCACAAAGCATAAAGGTGAATCCCATAATTTCAACAGATAAATAGTGATAATTTGTAAAAGCTGCAAGAAGTAATCCGAAAAATAATTGTAATTATATTCAATTTAAACTATCCGGTAATTATGTGATAAAGGATTAATTAAAGATCAATCATCAATGATTTAATAATTATGACTATGAAAACATTATTATTGCCTGTTTTATTGTTTTTTTCAATTACTTGTTTTTCGCAACGACTTAGGGATTCTTGTTCAGATGTGAGTATTCATGTAATCAGGCAAGAAAAGTCCGAAAAATGGAAGGTGATTGTAGTGTATTCCGGATCAGTTATACTCAATGGCATTGGGGATGGATTAAATGATTCTAACCACAAAACATCCGGGCATATATTCAATGCTGTCAGTTTGGGATTGCTTTTGTTTAGTCCGTTAGTCTTTGATTTTCAAAAAGACAAATGGTATTGGTATATACTTTCTTACATCAGCTTACGGGCGGGACTTTTTGATATAACTTACAATATAACCAGAAAGCAATCATATAACTATACCGGCACAACATCAATAACTGATAAATGTTATAACTCACTGGGAGTTTATCCCATTTATCCAAGAACAATATTTTTTGTTATCGGATTTGCAATTCCATTAACTCAATTGTAAAAAAAAAGCCTCCTGATTTGCAATGATATGATTTTCAGTCGGAAGCTCATTTTCAGTTATAACTTAAAGCTGATTTATTTTTTCATGACTACTCTTATCCTACATATTCAATAATTTAATAATTCAGGATTGTGACGATCAGCTACAAACTGACTTCGGGATCTACTCCTGTTAAAAGCAAATCAATTGTCATCTGTTCATAATGGTGTACTAACAGGTATAATCAAATTATTTTTTACATGTTATTTGCCAAAATTTTCGTGAAGGTTTGTTATCCACATTCATTGCCGGTTCATTTATTTCTTTAGACTCAATTAATCCAAATTTACCAAACTCTTTTTTTATCGAATCTGAATCATAAAAGAACAACGTTACACCATGCCTTGTTTCAAATGTATCTTTACTTATTTCATTACCATCTCCATATTGAATATCTGATTTTGAAATAGCTATAAAAACCATGTATCCGTCAGGCCTGAGTTGATCATAACAATCTTCAATCAATTTTGCTCGATCTTTTACACTTAATAAATGAATTAAGGCATAACAAAAAATTCCATCATAGATTTCATTATCAAACGGCATAGCACTTACAGAACCGTGATAGATTTTCAAATGATCTCCATAGTTTTTTTTTGCTAAGTCAATTGCCGTCTCTGAAATCTCAATTCCGGTCACATCAAATCCATTATCATTAAATAACTGTGCATTTCTGCCGTAACCAAAACCAGGTATTAAAATTTTTGTCAGTCCGTTCTTTCTAAATAAATCTACGGCTGCAATGGCAGAATCTGCAGGTTCAAGCCCCCACATTTCCTGCTTATCCCGAAAGCTTGATTCCCAAAATTCTGTCATGTTACTTATTTATAAATTAAATTGCTGTTTTATTATTTGCATAGAGCAAAGCAAGGAGACCGGACTATAAATATTATGGATTAGATTCAGCAATTGTTTTAATTAAACCGCATACTGAAGGATGAAACAAAATATAACAAAAAATTATTCCGCAGCCCCATTCTGCTTAGCAGTATCGATCCAATGTTCAACAAGGATTTCCGGATTTGCCCCAAGTCCACGGGCAAGATGCAATGCTACTCCCATGATGAATACAGATGCTTTATGAAATTCATGATTCGTTTGCAAGCCTCCAAATTTATCCTGTACTTTTAATTGGAGTAAATTAGTGTGTTTTCGCACAAATGAAACCGGATCTTCCAGATCATCTATAATCTCCGGAATCATTAGACTATCCATCCACTCGCTCCCGATTCTGTCTGCTAAAATATCAGGAAGCTCTTTACCCATCTTTCTCCACAGAATCAATGTTTCCTTATCTCCTGATTCAGCCAAACCGGTATCAAGAAAAAGTTCAAACGCCATATCGGCTAAATTTTGCATGAAGTCTAAATATTCATCCTGAGCCTTTTCGAATTTCTCGGTTCTCTGCCCATTCAAATACTCACCGACAGTCAAATACGGTAATTCTGAAACTTCGGGACATCCTTCCATGCAAGGGAATTCTGCCCCCTGATATATGTAATGAACCTCTTCACTTTGTATCTGACGGCCAAGAGGAAATAACCGGCAGGCCAATGGTCGCCCTAAATGAACGCTGCAACCGAAATTACCGGTATACTGACTACACGCTTGTTTCCCTTTCCAACCGACTTCACCATTAAAGCGCAAACGAATCCCTCCAAACTCACAATACAGATCCCGAAATACCCGGGGAGTAACTTTTTTCTCGCTTGACAGACATACTAGCTCCCATGGATTAAGCATCACAAGATTTCCATGACAACAAGTCCCTTTGCGCGAACAAGTGAGAGGTAATTTATCATGAATACTGAGTCTGGTTGTTTTTATCATTATTGTTGTATTATTTACAGTACAAATGTACACTTTAAATTTAAAGAAATAACCACCTCTTACACTGCTTTGAATGATAGATGAAAGGATATTCTTTTGGCTGATTCAAGGAATTACTCTCTCAATTCATTATTTTTTATTTTCATGAAACCATAACATTCGGGTCAACGCATATTTTTTTAACTGAATCTATAATGTACGGGTCAATGAACCTGTACGCCAGATGAAGGATAAAGCAATAGCAATTACTAAACATACTGAATATTTCTGTCACAATCGTTCCAGAATATGGGTAGGTACAGGAATGTAGTATAATCAAAACCTCATGCCATTTGGTTCCGGCTCCATAACTTCCTTAATTTTAGAAGGTATTGCCTCTTTGTCATTCTAGCGGATATGAAAATAAAAATGCCCGTTTCTCAAATCCAAGTTTCTTATAGAATTCATGAGCTTTTTCACGTTGGAATCCCGAATCCAATTCCATCCGTTTTAATCCTTTATCCCTGGAGTCTTTTAATGATTCTTTTATCAGCATGGTACCATATCCTTTTCCTCTTTGCTTTTCATCTACCACCATGGCATACATATAAGAAATGTATCCGGCTTGCCAGAGATTGTTTACAATTGCATAGGCACAAAATCCAATCACTTCATTAGAATAGTCCAGGCAAAATAACTCGTCTGTATTTGAATTTACCCCCCGGTTAAATACAATTTCTAATGCTACTTTATCCAATTTCTTATCCGGCCAAAGTTGCTCAAACAATGGATAGACATTTTCAAAATCATTTTCTGTTGCTTTCCGTACAGTTACTTCCATAGTATATAAATTATTGTTTTACAAACCTATATCCTGTTGAGACATAGCCAAATGATTTGTAAAAGGGGTGAGCCTTTTCTTCTCTGCCAAATCCACTAACCAACCAGGTTCCTTTACAATTAAAATCACAGGCTATTTGATCTGCAAACTCCATTAGTTGTTTGCCAATCCCTTGTTTTTGATAATCCGAATCTACAACAAGTGCCGAAATTTCACCATATCTGCTGTTTTCCTCGATGTTTTCACGAACCCGAAAGCCTAACAAAGCAATTACAGAATCATTTAAAACATAAACATATAAACTGTCAATCGTACTATTCTTGATAAAATCCAGTCGATTCATCAAGTCCGAATCTGAGATTTTTGAGTCTGTCAATAATTCAAATAATCTCTGAATGCTTGATTTATCACTATATTCAAATTTTCGTATCATTTTTTAATATCCATTGATTGTCTGTTGTGTAATCTGTTTTTATTTGGTTTTAAAATTAATTTCATATTCTTTCATGGGAATTCCATCAGCAGTTCTAAAATACTTCCCAAATAATACGAATTGAAATTCTTTATCTTTTTCCAATTCAACATGTACGAACACAGTTTTCTTATCTTCTGAATATTTTAATTCTCCGATTTTGGGGAAAGTAGTTTTTCCTGAACTGCCATAACGGATTGAGAATCCCCTACCCGAAAGTGGCTTGTCAAAGTTTATTGTAATGGCTTTTATTTCAGAATTTACATTTTGGTCATTGTTCTTAAATTCACTAATTGATAGCACGTTGGGTCTTCTTTCATCAAACCGGCTTTCGTAAGCTTTAATATTCTCAGCATAATTACTAAATGCTTTTATCAGCGTTGGCATATAACTTTCTAAAGTTGGATATTGATCTCTTTGTTGGTCGTATTTATCCAACTCATCACATAATTCATTGATCCATAAAAATCCTCTGGTTAATTGCTCGGACATTTCAATCTCAATTTGTTTCTTATCGTAGTTGTGGTCTCTCATATATTTAATAACACCGGCTCTGACAATCGATTCATTTATCATTGTTTTCCAGTTTCCGTAAGCCTGGCTTCTCATATTTTCGGCTACAACGGCATAAATCTTCTTTCCGCTTTCTTCAAGATTCTTAGAATTCTGGACAGTAAGGTAGTTTACGAAGCTATGATTAAACTCATGCAAAAGAGTTGGAAAATAACCGTTTATATTGAATTTCACCATACCGGTACTATCGACACTCCAGGCTCCCATGATGGCATACACTTCTTTTTTCCCATCATGTAAGACTATAGAGGGACCATAATTCCCCGGACCATTTCCTAATCCATTTACAATTACAAATTTTTCGCTGGGATTTTTACCATAAAAGTTCTGATACCATTTTAAGTCAAGATGATTGTAAACAGGAATGAACTTTGCGCTTGCATTTTTATATAACACCCCATTCTCTTCAAAGAACTTCTTGCAGTTAGTATCATTGTAAAACTTTTGTAGAAGTGCGATAAACTTAAGGGCATTTTCTTTTCCCCATCTTTTCTCAGGAATAGTATCAGAAAATTCTACCAGTGGTTTAAATTGTGGGGCTTTACCTAAATAGATTGCCATACTCATTACGGCATCATAACCGATTCCGTTTTCTGCATGAATTTTCCTGACAAATTCAATGAGTTCATGATTTTTATAGGCTCCAAAATAGTTTTCAATTTTATCAGTATAAAGTTTAAACGCTTGTGAACTGTATTCATCAACAGCAGCAAGTCGGAATACAATGCTTAAAAGTTCAACCCGTTCATCTACTTTGGGTGGCTCTAATATTTGTTTCTCCTGCGAAAAAAGGCTTAAGCAAATCAATGTCAAAAGTAAGAATGTCAATTTTTTCATTCAATTAATTAGTTAGTTGTTACGTTGTTGACGAATTTAATCCCCAAGAATCCTATCTCACTGAATTAAACCTGATTTTAGGGTGTTTTTTAATTCTTTTTTTTAAATAACTGACGTATCATTTCAAGTTATGAATCACCCTCTCCTCACTGGAAATACAAACTCTGTTTAGTGATTCATATGATTATGCCGGTTATTCATTTTGGATTTCATACAGTGTATTCTTCGGGTTTGCAACCCTTTATCTATAATTTCGATCCAAAAGTACAAACTCTTTTTAACACTCACAACGTTTTGTGCGTTTATTTTAAAGAAGTACAAAACATATTGAATTTATGCAATTAAAAAACCGTTTAGACTGGATAGTCGGAACGGTTTTTAATAATAAGTTTATATCCTACGAGTATAATTCTATCATAAAATGAAATTTAATTGATTTCTAAGGCATTCTCAGAGCTCTCGGTAATTTGTTTTTATTCTTTGTATATATTCTGTTTTACATTAAAATGGTTTTCATCCGGGGTCTCCGCTTCATTTTGATCTATCCACCAACAGCAACTGATTAAACCGGGTCGAAATACGTTTTTTTTTACTCAATCCGTATGTTCCTTTTTTTATACATGCTCATGAGCTTCTGGATAATATATTTTGTCGATTACAAGTATGGAGGATATTTCAGAGGCAGAAACATTCGCCGTCCGTAAGTTGAAAGGCAATGTGTAGGTTATTGCAACATTTGCAACATGCACTATAGGCACCATATTATCAAACAGATGTTTTTTGATTGTTTTTTTAAAATGTCTTTGGCAAAGGATTTAACCAATCAGAATTTCTCATTAAAATTACATATTGGTATGCATAATCCCGAAGCTTAAAATCACCTGAAAGTTTACCTTGTGGAGCAGTGCCATTAAATAAACGCCCTGTTTTTGGGTATGGTGAATTCAATCCATTAATTTTAAAAAGTGTAGTAGTATTTGCCGTAGTCAGTACTTTTAAATCCTCTATTCCATCTACCTGTAAAAGAGATTTGTCATCATAAGAGAATGATTTCCTTTCCCAGGTTTGACTTTTACGATCCCAGGCATTGTACTTTGAATCAATTGGCAAACAGACAATCGAAATTACCTTTTTTGCACTTGAATGACCTGAACCAACTAATTTGGATGCAAAGTCTTCTCCATAAAATTGAACAGGTACCTGGTGAGAATGGAAAAAACCCCACATTCCATAAAGTTTTTCTTTCTCTAGATGCAGGATAGAAAAGAGTTGTTTATAATTCCTAAAGATAGCTTCAGGCCTGTTTATTCCGGATTTTTCAGTACTACTATAACTTAAATTTTGAATCAGGTATTCAAAAACCGGTAATTTATCACCAAACAACTTTTCAAATTCAATTTTATTTTTTTCAATTTTGTCAACATAGTTTTTAGCAAAACCAGAAATTCTGACTAGATCTGAATCCATAAAATCAGCACGGACTATATACCTCAAAGAATCCAATACAGGATTTTTTTTATCTCCCATATACGTATCTATTAATTTAAAATACAAATCAAAATCCTGTACTTTATCAATACCCGAAAAAGTAATTTGTTGAGTTTTCGGCAGGGTAGAATTTAAAGCTCTTATTTTGACTATCTTATTATAAAAATCATAATTTCCCCATTGTGCATGTATCTTTACCCAATTTCGGAATACACGTTTCAAAATTGTTTCATTGCCTGATCTGAGGTATTCGTTAATGCTGCATGATTGGGCATAATCAAGTTCTGCGATATAATTTTTGGTCCCCACTGTTTTATTTAAATATTTCAATAAACTGAAATCGATAAGTTGTGCATCTTTTGCGCCGTGTGATTCGCCTAATATTATAAATTGATTTTGCTCTGCATCAGTTCGTAATAGCTCCCACCTGTTTGGAGCGTTTAAGTCAAGTTCTGTTTTGTTTTGTTTCAAATAATCTAAATAGTTATTTTCTTGTCCATAAACTGATCCATAAATAAGGAAGAAAGCAAAAATCCATTTTTTCATGTGTTGTTTTTTATTAATCATTTTCATTCCTCGAACCCCGAAATTTATCGGGGAGTCTCCTCTTCGCTTACATTAAACCATCTACTAACTTAAACTGATTGAACTTAAACGAAATAAAACGGTTTTTTATTTATTACTACAGGTTCATTTTTCTAAAATGCCGAAGAAAAGAACAAACGGCATTGTCAGTAAATTTCGTCTTGTTTTTAATATTCTTTTATTATTATCAGACTACCCCCACCATCCTTAAAAGTCGACTCAGAGCTCATATAAGTTAACCATAAACTTGAGGCATCAAAAATATAAAGTCGATCAGTGGCTCTCCCATTTTTTAATGCTGTGCCTCCATCCACCAACTTACTCTTAATTGTCAAGAACTTCTTATCCCGTTTATCCACATTGATTTTATATTCATCCTTCTTCATACCCACCCAGGATTCATTATCATAGGCGAAAGAATTCATTGTTAGTTTAGTGCCATACAATTTAAAGAAAGTAAATAACTCAGAGAAAAACACATTTCGTTTAGGTTCAGTATTAAACATCTCATAAAAGATACCGGCACCTTCACTTTTTCTACTTTCACGACCATATTTAGAATCCAGAATATTAAACAAACTATCTAATCGTTGATGAAAAATCTTTTTAAGAATAGGAAAATTGTCTATGCTTTGTATTTGTCCTTGTAAATTCAATTGAAATTCAATTGAAACATTTTCCGGAATTCTAAATAAATCAGCTCTTAATGGCATTTTCACAACCGAACTATCCAAATAAACGATTTTATTAATTTGCCACTTCATCTTTATTGTTGAATCTAAAACATCAGAGACGATAACTGAAATATCACTGGTTTGTGATGTATTCATCAACTTGCCCGGTTTCAAAATTTGGGTAACTTTAAAATTCTTTGTTTCACCGGTCTTCCATTTTGGTAGTATTGAAACTGTACTATCATTCAATAATGCATTTGAATATTGCAGTGAAAAGTATAAAACAATTAGTAAAACCAGCATTTTCTTCATAATCATTCTGTTATTATAATTGCCATATTAATTTTTAAAAATCACCCGAATTTAATTATTCGGACTCCTTAGATAACTTAATGTTCGACCATAGCGGTATCCTGGACTGATAACAGCACAGTTTATAACTTTGTTTTTTAATCAATTAAAAACTTCATTCATTTATAACCTTCATTCATTCAATTATTTTCGCTCCAAAAGTACAAATTTCTTATTAACGTCCGTTTGTATTTTATAGTTATTTTAATATTGTAAAAATATTTAGCATTTCTGTAGAATTTAATAAATAAAAGAGACCGTCCCGATACTACTATCAAAACGGTCCTAAAAGAATAAGCTTTATATGAATTATGAGGATATTTTTCTCCTTTTTAACCCGGACTTCCAATAACCGGAAACACAATAAAAGCTTCCTAATACTTAATTAGAAATGCAATGTTAACCGGAGAGTACCTGCCGGTCCAAACACTGAGTTAATATTATCAGTATCAAACCCGAACCGGTTAGACCCTCCAGTTGGAGTTACTGATGTGGTAACGAGATTTGTATTCCAGGATTCAGTGGTTGTTTTGCCTTCACCGGTTGTTGTAAACGCTACACCCCAACCGAATTCACCTCCTATTGCCATTTTTGGAAAAATAAAATATTCAGCTCCTATAAAACCTCTTACCCCTAAACCAAATGAAGAACCGGCTTTATTTTCAAGGATCCGAGTCGAAGGGTTTGTATTTGAAAGCGCATTTCCATAGGTATAATTAATATTTGAAGACTCGAATGCAAGGCCGGCTTCAGCTCCATAAAAACCCTGTAAACGGGTATGACCCTTTCTCCATTCCATACCGGCTGTTAAACCGATATTAGTTCCGGAAACTTTTGTTACATCGTCAACATAAGTTGCCGGCAACGAATATGTATCGGAAAATACTTTTGTAGTTTGAGAATTTGACCCTAAACCCAGCCGAAGTCCCACACGCAATGCTTTAGAAGAATCAATAAAATACTTGCCCAGAATGGTTTCATTACCCGATAAAAAATTGAAAGTAGGAGCTACATTTAATCCATTTGACCCTATAAAATTCCCGGCATATTTTAAAAACGGACTGGCATCAATACTAATCGCCCAATCGCCTTTTTCTGGTAAAATAGGTTCACCTTTCTTAGAAAGAAGAACTTCCTGTGCAGAAATACAGGTTGCAATAAAAACAAATGCAATTACAAAATTAATTTTTTTCATACGATAGATTTCTCTTTTTTGCCTAAAAATAAGCTTTTCGGCATAAGCTCCCTACTCTGTTTCCGGATTTTTGGGTAATTCCGTATGCATTGAAGCGGATTAGTGCTATTTTTCAAGCTAACTCCGTTCAAATATACGAACTTTTTATTAACACACCTTCATGTTTTATAATTATTTTAATATTACAAAAAAGTATTGTGTTTATGTAGAATTTAATGAATAAAAAAACCATCCTGATTACACTTTCGGGACGGTTTTCAATTTGATGTTATTTATTGTCTTAATCACCATAAAAGTTAGAAATCTCATATTCATACCAGGCTCTTCCGTCAATTGTTTCTCCTGCTTTCATCCGTTTCATTCCACATTGCTCCGATAACCTGACAGAAGCAATATTTTCAGTATACATTCGGGAAATAAGTTTTTCAATTTTCAGCTTGTTGAAACTGTACTTGATTAACCCATGGCATAGTTCTTTTCCAAAACCCAGTCCCCAATATGTATTGTCTAAAATATAGCCTGATTCGAGCTTTTGGGGATTACCAAATGAATCAAATAATCCTACTTCCCCGACAATACCGGTGGTGTCTTTTAAACAGATTGTGAAAATTCCAAATCCCTGTGCATAGCTTTTGTTACATTTTTCGTACTTTTTTGTCAATTGCTCTTTTGACCATCCATATCTTCCGTCCGATATGAATTTCATATTTTCTTTTTTTCCATATATCTGCAAAAGGGCTTCTATATCTTCTTTCGAAATATCACGGACAATAAGTCGATCGGTTTGAAATCTGATCATTAAAAAATATTATTAAGTTGTTTTTAAGTTGGATCTAACGTTTTTTCAGGATGGTTGGTTCTCCATTCCTTATTGAAAGCTTTTGTCATTGAGTTTTCAGTTGGGAGTCCTTAATTATTATCACTATTCTATGACCTTCCCAAATGAAGAGATAAGTGATTCAACTCCGGTATAGATGACACTACACTGATTGGGTATCGTTTTGAATACATAGCCACACTCATTCGCCAAAGAAGATAAATTAATGAGTTATTCTTCCGGCACGCATTTTGAGAAAAGAATATATTTATCACTTGCTGCAACAGATCAAACCTCAGTAAAATAAGAGCCACCAACGATCCTGAATGAGTGTACAAAGTATTACGTACGAAAGTCTGGTTGAAATAATTAATTCTTTATTTATTCAGTTGGTTTTACAGTATTTAAAATAATTGGCAATGTAAATTTAAAAGAACTTCCTTGCCCCAATTCACTTTCTACCGAAATGTTACCTTTATTCTTCTCAATAAATTCTTTACATAATAAAAGCCCTAAACCACTCCCTTTTTCACCATTCGTTCCATAAGTTGTCATATGTTCCAATTTATTAAAAAGTTTGTTTTGATTTTCTTGGTTAATGCCAACACCTTCGTCCTTGATTATTATTAAATGTTCTGTTTCATTTTGAGTTGCAGATATTCTAATTTGTTTTCCTGTTTCCGTAAATTTGATTGCATTTGAAATTAAATTACGCAAGACTGTCATTAACATATTTTTATCTGCAAAAACTATTACATCCTCGGGGACATCATCAACAATTTCAAGTTGTTTGTTTTTTGTCATTTCAGAAAACAAATCAATGGCTATTAAAACTAATTCTTTTAATTTCATCTCTTCCGGAGCATAGACTATTTCGTTCGTTTGTGATTTTGCCCAATACAATAAATTTTCTAATAAATTATAGGTTGAATTTGCCGATTTTTGAATAAGCTGTAATACACTTATAAGATTTTCTGTGTCAGATAAATCAAAGCCCGAAATCAGAGATTCAATTAACGATTTAAATCCACCTATTGGTCCCCTTAAATCATGTCCTATAATTGAAAAAAGTCTATCTTTGGTAGCATTTAGTTCCTTTAATTTTTGTTCAGATTGCTGTAGTTCAATAAGTGAAATTCTTAATTCCATCAATTTCATCAATTGATTAGCTAAAATTTTCAATGCCTGAATTTGCGATTCGTTTAAACTTCTTGGCACATTATCTATTACACAAAGCGTTCCCAGTGAATAACCTTTTGGTGAAACCAATGGAATACCGGCATAAAAAATTACATATGGATTATCTGTGACTAATGGATTATCGTGAAACCGATTATCGATTCTTGAATCAGGAACGATTAATATTTTATCCTGGTCATTAATGGCATGTGCACAAAATGCGAATTCTCTTGGAGTTTCGGTTGCATTCAAACCATGATGTGATTTAAACCATTGTCTGTTTTCGTCGATTAAACTAATTAATGAAATTGGTGTTCCACAAATTTGGGATGCAAGATATGTTATTTCATCATAATCTTTTTCCGGCAGTGTATCCAGGATTGCATACGATCTAAGGCTTTCCAATCTTTCAATTTCATTTTCCTGAATTTTTGGTCTGATCATTGTATTTACTATTTGACTTCAACTTAAAATTATTTTTTAATTGCCACTTAAGTCACGTTTTAAATTTTTCAAATTTTCTGATTCGTAAATAGACCCATACAACAGTCTTATTAAATCGGGAGATTTACGTTGACTGGTTAAAACGTATCATTTAATATTGAATACTTTCAAACTTGTTTCAACTAAAACATCAGAAAAAGCTAAATTGTTTGACCTATTGATACCATTTGTAAACCTGTGACTTATCCCGTTTATCTCAACACCTGCACTTCCCCGTACTTTTTCTGTATTACTTCCACCGGGACACCGGTAAATCCCTCGTTAGCAAACTAAACCATTTTATTTCGAACCCATTATAAACTGTACCTGAATTTCTCACTATTTACACTTGCCATGAATACATTTAATTTTCATGTCTGCAATTTACATAATTACCGAATATTTGTTCAATAAGATTCACTTTGTTGCATTTTTAAAAAGATATCCCACCACCTATAAGAAACCACTTTTCACATTCTTGTTTTGGTAGTTTCGGTAAGTCCGGAAAAGTTGATAAATAAACAATAATAAATCTTCCGAAATGCCTATATGGTTTTCCTTGTACTATTTTTCAATCATTAATTCAACCAAATTTAAGAGATATATCATATAACTGAATACTTAAATCATTCAACACTCTTGCAAATTATATTTTTTCTCCGGAGCTAAATTGAGCTGGTTTACCATTCCCAGTAAGTCCATTCAGGCGTTGATACAACCTCGACCTGCTTTTTCCAAAATAAGTTGTTGCAATGTTACTAATTGAAAATTAATTCTTACCTCTTAGTAACAATTTATTCCCACTAATCTACTTCTTTTACTTCTCTTCCTCCCCTTTAGGGGTCGGGGGTTCTTACTTATTTATTCCGATGAAACAACCGATTAAAAAATCCTTTTATCCCGGTTTCTTTATAGGGACTACAACTTAAATCAACAGAACCATATTCGGGAATAGTAAAAGGGGTCAGGAATTGTCTTCTCCAACGGGCTTTATTCTCGATAGCACGAAGCACATTGCCGACTATGGGAAGTGCCAGTGATGAACCTGATCCGTTTCCACTGTAAAAATGAATGTCAGGGGAGGTAGCTCCTACCCAGGTTCCCACTACTAAATCGGGTGTATAGGCCACAAACCAGGCATTGGTATAATCCTGAGCCGTACCGGTTTTACCTGCCAGATCGGCACGTATACCATACTGGTTTCTGATTCGTGTTCCGGTACCCTCATTGATGACTTTTTGTAAAATGGCACTAATCAGGTCAGTAGTTTCTTCTTTGAATATTTTTTCAGTCCGGGCTTCCTTTCTTTCGAACAGGATATTTCCTTTCGCATCGGTAATTTTATTAATCATCACCGGCTCTGCCATTTCACCCTTATTGGCAAAAGCACCGTATGCCCGAACAACCTCATAAAGTGACAAGTCAAGAGTCCCCAATGCAATGGAGGGTGAGTCGTCATTTGTGGCAGGAAAATGAAGCCTGTTGCATGTATTGAGCAGATTCTCGCGCCCTGTTTTAAAGTATAAATCCACGGTAGGTAGGTTCATGGAGTGGGTTAAGGCATACCAAAAAGCCACCGTGCTGTCTTTTGTAGAGGTATGATCAAAATTCTGAGGTTCCCAGTTGTGGTATTCAGGATATACTTTTTGAACATTTTCAAGATAGGTACAAGGGCTGATATTATTCTCCAGTGCGGTAGCATATAAAAACGGCTTAAAAGTAGAAGCTATCTGACGGTGTGACAGCACCATATCAAAAGGAAGTCTTTTAAAATCGTTGCCGCCAATCCAGGTAATGACCGCTCCATCTCTTGGGTTCGTAATGAGCACCGAAGCATTCAGCATTTTATAGTAATACCACAAACTGTCTGATTTATTCATTTTTCTGGTAACAATGCCTTTCCAGTCAAACACTTCAATATCCTTTTTCCCTGAATGATCTTCACCGGAAAGTCTAAGCTGTTTACGAGCCCATTGCTTTTTTACAGCGCGGTTTTGAAGCTCATTATCCAGTAATTTTTGCATCCCCGACAGATGTTTATGTATGCCTTCGGTGGTAATTTGCTGAATCTGCATATTCAGGGTAGTATATATTTTAAGCCCATCCTTTTTCAGGTCGTATTCCTTGCCATCTTTCCGTTGAATATCATCCAGAATTTTCTGCGTTTTTTTCTTAACCTGATATACAAAATAGCCCGCTGGAGCATCTGCATTCATATTTTCATAATTCAGATTTAGCGGCAATTTACGCAGACTATCTGCCTCAGACTTCTTCAAATACTTTTCTTTCTCCATCAAAGTCAGTACCAGGTTTCTGCGATCCAGCGAATTTTGTGGATTCAGGCGTGGATTAAAATACGTGTTTGCTTTCAACAATCCTACTAAAACAGCCGATTCTTCCACTTTCAGCTTGCGGGCAGGTTTATTGAAATACCGGTGCGAAGCTGCTTCCACCCCGTAGACGTCTTCGCCAAAAGGTACTGAATTCAGGTAAAGCAATAACAGTTCTTCTTTGTTGTACACTTCCTCTATACGGGCGGCAATAATTATTTCACGTATCTTGTTTACCGGCATACTTAAGAAACGATAATTCCGGCGACCGTATAAGTTTTTAACCAACTGTTGTGACAGCGTACTTCCCCCACCCCCTTTGCTTTCGCGCCTGAGAATACTTTTAAAGAAAACACGGAAATAGCTCCGAATGTCGTACCCGCTATGAGTAAAAAATCGCTTGTCTTCGGTGGCTATCAAAGCCTTTTTAAGATGATCAGGAATTTCTGCGTTGGATATATTGGTACGGTTCTCGGCAAAATACCTCCCGATGATCACGCTATCGCTGGAAATCACCAGAGAAGCCTCTTCATTATTTATTGCTGACAGAGCTTTCTTGTTGGGTAATGAACCAAATTTTCCGGAATATACAGCAAAAAATAACAACACGCACAATAGTAGTATGGCTGACAGGAGAACCAAAAAATATTTCAGGATCTTTTTTAATAGCGGTTTTTTCGGTAACTCCATATTTCAAATTCTTTAAATGATCTGTATGTACTCAAACGATGTTTTTCTTCATTAGTTATGGTTTGAAGTTGAACTATTACACCCTGCCTGGGGTGTGTAAAAACAAATAAAATTGAATAAATCACTTACGAATTGAAAGTTAACCTATTTTTCAAATAAGGTTAATAAGGTTGGGCTTGGTGAGTGATTGATTTTATACTGAGGTTTAATACTTGAAAATAAGGTTTTTAAACAATAAAACCTTATTTATATTTGTCAACCTTACTAGAAAAGAATGTTCACTATTTCTAAATCTTATTTTATTTCAATGTTGACTTTCAATTTGATAGTTTTTTTTAAAATTTTCTTTTTTACACAGCCTCTAAAGATGGGTGAATTTCAACTTCTCTTCCTCTTATTAGTAACTAAGGGGATTTGGTTTTCGTTTGTAACGAAGAACAATTACATCTGGCATTTTTAATGTACTTACTTTATTGCTATAAAAAAATTTACCACTACTCACGTATTATAACTAAGGGAAGTGAAAAAATTATCATTTCTATTTTTATACATTTCCAATTAATGAAAACATTTAAATGTCGCGTTCTAATCATCTTAATAAATACGACATTATATCCTTTTTATTGCTTAAACTGGCTGAGATCTGTCGTTTTCAAATCTTATGATACACTTCGTCGAAAGGAATTCTCATTCTGTCTCCCCAGACTCCGTGTTCATCCCTGATACCGCAGGAAATAATCATATTGATTTCTGCCCCCATAGGCAATTTCAGAATGCTTTTCACTTTTCTGCCATCAAAACCTTCCATCGGACAGGTGTCGTACATTTCACCTGCCATTGCCAACATAAATGTTTGTGCCGCCAACGCACAGGTTTTATGAACCACGACTCTCATGTCGTTTTCAGAGACCTGATACGTGATGGGTCTGAAAATTCCGATTATGTTTACCAGGATTTTTCGGACCATCCCAAAAATTCCTAAACAACGGGAATATAAAAATGGAATTACTTTTCCATAGTACAATTTCCACCTTTTAATTCTTTTCTCGTGTTTCTCCTTCGGACTGTTTTTCAGTATATTTTGAGTTTCCAACCCGATCATTTCTGTTGCTCTTTTCCGGTACAAATCCTGCCGGGTGACAAAAACTACCAGTTGTTGGGCAGTAGTCGCCGATTCTTGATTTAAACAGGCCACAGAGAGTTTTTTTAGGACTTCAGGATCCGTGATGTGATAAAACTCCCAAAGTTGCATGTTGGAACTGTTGGGTGCCAACGTTGCAAGTTCGATACAATGTTTCACCTTCTCCGGATCAATGGGAATATTTTTGTAATGTCGTACAGAACGTCTGTAAATTATTATTTCTTCTAATGTCATTTTTAATTGTGGATTATATTTTTATAACTTTTTATTGTCTGTTATAGTGTGTCCCGGCAAATATTGATTTTTCCGTGTGACCTTAAAATCTGATTGTATGGTTGTTTGCCTTGGGTTTTAGCGGATAGTATCGTACTCATACTACTTCCCGATAATAATTGGAGTAAAAAAAGGGATGTCTGGTTTTCATTTGAATCGATGAACAGTTAGAGAATCCGTTGAAAATAGACTTTACTTTCCTAATCTAAAACAATCAACCGGCAGTCCGGACAAATATACACAATAATTGCGGGAGAAATAAACACCTGCTATATCTTTGTGAGCAGTTTCATTTCAATCAAATAAAATAGCTTTTTGTTCGTATGGAAGGAGTTAAAAGTCTCTGCGAGAAATGGGGAGCAACAGTTAATTAATGATTCTAACAATCAATCGATTATCTGCGATCAACAGGGGTATTGTTACGTTTTCTTAGTTTTTGATCCTTTTAATTTCACTTCACTTGGAGTCTTTCTCATACCTGGTATAACAATCACTACAATTGCTCGTTTTATTGAATCATTTTTTTTCTCAATAATCTCAACTTTAACACTACTTTCAATTGATTTAATACCGTTTGGTTTTGGGGTTAAATCCAAGACTATTAAGAAACCAAGCTTTGCATCTGTATTTGAATATTCAGCAGCTTGTCCTAAATATTTTGATTTTAAAGCTTCAAAAGAACAATCGTCCCAATCTCTTTTTATTTCTGCTGAAATATTGAATCTTGCAAAAGAAAAATAGACATCTACACGTCCACTTGCGACATCACTTTTTTCAATAGTAGTATTTCCATGAAATAATGCAGAATGCATAAATTGATGGTAGTCCTTTTGTAATTCATATTCTAAAGGTCTTTTTTCTTGTTCAAATAAATAGCTAAACTCTTTGTAGTTTGTTTTTGTCCCATCCATCCTTGATATTAAGAATAGTAAGCTAAGGTAAAGCAACTCACTAAATCCCATTTTCACATCCTCTTTTCTAAAATCAGAAATAATTGAAAGGTTTGGAATTATTTCATTAAAGATCTTTTCCACATTTATAGAAATATTATTTGTGTTTTGACTTTTATAATCTCTTAAAAACTGTTCAAACTCATTTTGCTTATTAATTGATAATTTGGTAATAGAAGGAATTAAATTAAAAACTCCTTCTGAAATGTTAGTTTTAGATAATTTGATTTCTTGTTTTAATTTCTTTCCGATTTCACCTAATTCAGACCCTTCCTGTGAAGCGACCCATTGATCTAATAGAAATATATAATTGGCGTTATTTCTCAAATTATTTTCAATTTGGGGTTGAATTATCTTTTCTAATCCTCCTAAATGGTTCCGTTTTAGAATTGTTCGGCTTGCAGTATAAACATTTAAGAGAGATGTTTCTATTACTATTTGAGGTTCAAACCAACAAAGTTCAGTAAAATGAATCAATAGATTGTCAAGTTTATTGATTAAAATAAACCAATTTGCGATTTCAGTATTTCGAGCTGACAACCAAATATTATCATTTTCTGAAATATGCCATGCGCTATAAATAGTTATTGCCTTAATTAGTCTATCAAGATTTTCATTTCTGTCAATCTCAAGTTGTGACCCACTCATAGAAAGCAAAATAGAAATACTTGCATCGTAAGCAATAGCATCAGGTCTTTCACTATCTAATTCTATGTTTTTTTTAAAATGATCCCTAGCAAGAATAAAATTTGATAAAGCTTCTTCCTTAGTTTCAGAATTCAAGGCAATTAATAAATAACTCATGCCCAACTCAAACCAAACTTCATCTAATTCTTTCTTAATGCTTTTTATTTTTTCAAGTTTGTCTATTAATTCAGCTTCTTGCCAATTTGAATATGAAAGTCCAATAATTTTTGCAACATGCCGTAAATATACATCGCTGTCATCGACTGATACATCAATAAGATAAGATATTAATTTAAACCTCTTTGATCTGTCACTTAATGAAAATCGAAATGTAGCTTCCAAGAACCAAGACCTTACAATAGAGTTTTTCTTTATATTTTTAGATTCCTCTAGACAGATTTCAAAACAGGGTTCTTTTAAAGTGACAAATAATGTTACGCTTGTCTCTACGATATAAATAACTTCTTGAATTGAAAATACATCATTACAAAAACGTAGAGAGGATAAAAAAATATTTTCATATTTTGATCTTTCTAATTCTTGAGACCTTTCAATTTCATTAATTATACTTTTCAATATTTCAGGAAGAAATCGAGAAGTACAAACTGCCTCAATATTAGCCTGCAAGTATTCAACACCTCCTAACTCTAAAAGGGTAATAGATTTAGAATTTAGCAAAGAAACAGAAATCAACTTGTCAACAGTGTGGATTTTCATATCAAATATATTTACCACAAATAGTCATTCCCTTTTGCATATTTTCGATGATTTTTGTCTATTTGATTTAGAATTACATCGGTTGCACGGGAGGCTATAATTATCTGTAAAAAAGGTAATTCAGTTGTTAGTTTTTTTAAACCTTCTATCAAACTATTAACATCCTTGTCAGATACTTCTTGTGCACCTGGAGAATCAATCAATAATATACCTGGATGCCTGCCAACTTTTCTTTTTTCAGCAACAGATAAAAGTGCAATGGTAGTAATTACTTTTAAACGTAATTTTTCCCCTTCTGACACTTTTGAATAACTAGTTGTACTACCATCTTTATTTAGAGATAATGTTGGGATTGATGATAATTGAATAGACTCAATATTCCCTAATCCAACAAGTTTTGATATTCTTAGTATTTCATCACTTACTTCCTGCAAAAGTTCTTTTTGTAATTTTTCAAATCTACTTTTAGTTATTTCAATAGCTTTTGTAATTATCTTTTTTTCATCTATCCGTTTATCTTTAATTAGAGGTTTATTAAACTTTCTTTCTGAAACTGTATACTCTTCTTTTAAAATAAGTAACCGTGTTATTTCTTTTTCAACTTTGTTTCTTTCAGGAAATTCATTTAATTCATATTCATATTGATTTATCTGTTTTTGGAGTTGAAAAAGGGAAGAAATTAATTGTGAATGATTATTGTTTAGTTTAACATATTCGATTTGAATTTCTTTATATGCTTTTTCAGATGCTTTCAAATTTAACTCGAGGTCACTTAATAAAACCTCTGCATCCTCAGATTCAAGTAAAGCCGAATCGCAAATTGCACAATGTTGATTTGACTTTTCTTTTTTTATTTTCTCCTTATCAATTTCACTTTCACAATGTGGACAACAAGTTGGATTTAATCTTTTGAAAACTGCATGGGCAGCCATGTCTTCTTTAAAATTGTTTATCCTTATTTTATCACTATCCTTTGTTTCTTTAATTGCATCAAAATCTTCGGATTGTTTTCGTAGTTGTCTGTCTAAATTCGTTATTTGTCTTCCACAGAGCCCATATCTATCTCTTACTTCACTTAATTTTTCAATCACACCCTTGTTTTCTGGTAGTGTTTTAATTAATTCTTCTTTAACTCTTAATTCTTCAATAATTTCCTGATATCTCTCTTTTTTGCGTTCTAGTTCTTTATCAAAATGAATATCTTCAACTCTATTTTCAGATTTAATTTGGCTTTCTATTGTTTTTAATGCGATATAAGTAGAAATCCAAGGCAATCCCAAGTACATATTCATTAATCGATTGCTTAATCCATCCGTTGGTATATCGCCAAAAAGAGAGCTATAATTCGTACTTATAAATAATGCAGAAGCTAATGATGACCAATTATGATTTACTTTTGATCCAACTTCTTCTTGTATTGGTGCATTTCTGAAAGCACTTATTCTATCCAAGGAAAACTGCTTTATCATAAATTCCGACATACAACCTTCAAATTCATCATTAGAATAAAATTCAGATATTTGATTTTCAAACTCACCTGAAATTGATACCAATTTACCTTTTACTTCGTTTTGAGTATGTGTAACTTTAACTAAATATAATTCTTTATCGATTATAAATTTCAGACTTGCACTCTTTATCCATTGTTTTACACCTTCTTGCATCAAACTAGAACTACTTCCCCTTAACATCCATTTGATAACTTCAAGGACAGTTGTTTTTCCTCTTAAATTATTATCAGAAATAACACCAAAAATCCCTGGTTTTAAATTCTCAAAACTAAAGTTGAAATCATTTGTAAAGTTACCTTCTTTGATGCCTGAAAAATTTAATTCTATAATATGTAAATGTTTTGGAATCCCAATGTTGGGACTTTGTTGAATTTCATATTTCTGAATAACTGACTTAACCTCTTCAACTGAACATTTGCTATTTGAAGCTATTTCATCTATCCATCCTATTTTTTTTAATTGATTTTCCATTTTTTGCTTTTTATTTGGAAATAGATTTTATTCTGTTGAGTTCAATATGAACTTCTTCTTTGATTGAAGGAATAATTCCACCTAATTTTGTCTTTGCATAAACTATTTGCTCATATTGCCGATCTTTAAGTGCGGCACCTCCTTTGTTTCCAGATATTTCACTAATTAGCTGTGTTCTTTCATCATACCATTTTAAAATTGGAAATTCTTTGGTCGCATCTCTAATAACTTCAAAAGCTTTTTCGAAAAGCAAATAATCATACTGATCAATTTTCGTATTACTTTTTTGTCCAGATTGCTTTATTAAACCTTTTGAAACTAAAATGGATAAAGTGTTATCAAGTTTCTCATATGCACCAAAAAGATATCTAATCATTGGGATATTTCTTAAATCAGGCTCTTTATCTTCAAAAATAGTTTCTGCTATTTCAAGATATCTTGCCTTTTTGATTTCAAGATATTTTTGAAGCAATTCATTTGCGAAATAATCAGGATATCTAACCCAAAAATCCATGGCATAAAGTCTAGCCTTACCTCGAAAAATTCCTTTTATACTTGAATCAAATTCATCGCAAAATTCTTCTGATGCATTAACTAAAATAAATAATAGTCTTATAGCATCTTGATATACTGATGTTGTATTCATCATATTTTCTGTTTTTTTAATGAGAATAGACTCCTGCTCCGTTTGACCTTTAATAGTCTGTTTGAATGTTCAAGGGTTCATTCATGATGTTTAAATTTGCAATACCATCTATGTATTCTTAGTATATGCAATTCATTATCAGAATAATTTCACTCCAAAAGTACATACTCTTTTTAACACCTCCAACAAATTTCAAAATTATTTTAATAAAATCAAAATTTACTGTAGCTATGTTGTATTTATCAAATAAAAAAAAGACCGTTTGGATAGTATTATCAGGACGGTCTTTAAAGGATTAAGCTAAAACTTAATTGTAAATTGAAAACATTGATTATCCCCTTTTTACATTAGTTCTTCACTTTTAATGCAGCTAAAGTTTCTTTTTCGTGCCTGTAATTGACAGATTTACCAAGTATCTGTTCGATATGAAATCCTTCGTTGCTTTTATCAACCGATATCCCTCCACCAATTAAGAATATCTTTCACGTTCCTGTGTTATAGTTTA
>Ga0302271_10000853_pt1 | contig 30069 bp, 28 predicted proteins | sample III_Bog_N1_1_FD_198767 | JGI IMG/M metagenome (GOLD analysis project Ga0302271, IMG submission 198767) | Peat permafrost microbial communities from Stordalen Mire near Abisko, Sweden - III_Bog_N1_1 | ecosystem: Environmental > Terrestrial > Soil > Wetlands > Peat | place: Sweden: Abisko... | reverse complement strand
AAATCGAAGAAATTGTGCAGCTCTCCCAGATCAATTCAAATCTCAGCTGAATAAAGACAGTGAGATTAATTATCTAAATAATTTTAAAAATTCATAATTGCAAGAGTAGTAATGCATTACCAAAGAGTGCGTTGGCATATTTCCATCTCTTTCTGGGGAATGTATGTCTTGTTATTTCTATGTGTTTGAGTAATACGTGTTGTCTAGCTTCTCAGTTGTTTAGATATTTTTTTGAAATGATTTGAACAAAATCTTCTTTGCCAGGATAAAAATTGATCAATGAAAATACTGAGTCGTCATAACAGGCTTCGAGAATCCCGAATGCTATAATTACAAAAAAACTTAATATCCACTTTCCCCTCAAGAACTAAAAGAGTTAAGATTTTTCTTCTTTCATAAAGATCTCGAAGAAAAAAAGAGAAAGAATTCAAGTTTAACAGGATTTAAAACATTCTGGTGAGAAGATATTTCAAAGCTGAGATAAATAGATTGATTAGTCCACTGATGCTATTTTTTTACTTTTTTTAACCGCGTGCATGTAATATTGGGTGTGAGAAGAGGATAATTAGGATTAAAAATAAAGAAATTTATTGAAAATTACTTGTGTATTTTTTTAGTGAATAATCATAATCATGGCAAGCAGTATGTTCGGTGCAAGCAATCAGCAAGCTAGCGGAAGCAATAGCAATAACACTTCCTCTCAGCAGCAGTATCCCTCTTCCTCTATGAGCGGATACGATTTGAAACTACAATCTGTCATGATCTACAATCCCAAGTTAACTCCACTAAATAAAAAGCCAAGTGAAACAGATATCCAAGATGCGAAGTTAATTTACTACTACCCTGCAGACAGTGCAATCGAAGAGAAGCGTAATCACGTTGGTTTAGCAGAAGGGTCTTATTAATTCTGGAGTACATTCCTTAGGAATGCAGATACTGGTGGGAAAAGAACCAATGCATCTTCGCATCGAACACAAGTATCCATCTTCGATAAGTATATTCATGCGCAAGAAGAAGTTGAAGAAGACATATGGCTGTATATTGTCTGGGCGAAGAGTGAATTATCTGATTAAGAGATCAGATCGCTCTCATAAGATGAAGAGTACTACAGTTCGCAGACAGGTGTGTTTACTGATTCTCGAGTGACATAAGAACATGCGAAGATGCTTCTGAGACATTTCTATGGGACATTCACAACGTTTTTTGGAAAGATTGCATCGCATTTAGATAGTTTATAGAAATAACAAGAACCCAATGTCTTAAAGAAAGAAGAGGGAGTGGAGGTTGCATAAGCGAATTAAGAACCTAAAGAAGTTGTGTTAAGTGAAGGATAAGGGAATCAAGGAGATAGCTAAACTGAGAATAGTAAACCAGAGAATGAACAAAACAAAGATAGTTAGACCAATCTCAGTGAATCTACACAAGTTGAATCAGCTGCTTCACCAGGAGAAATCACAGAGGTATCATAGCCGCAGCAGCAGCAGCAACTATCAACAACCCCTAAGATTCCAATCTCTAAGCTCTTCAATCAATACATCGTCCGTTATCTTGACTTAAACGGTAGCAGCAATCAAAACAAACATCTGAACGTTCTTCGTTACGGCATGTGTGGATTTCAATACGCTCCTATTGAAAAATCCCTTTTCATGACACTTTAAAGTCTCTTGAATATGCTTGTCACGATCGATCCAACATTGTAGCATTCCGCAATCTTCTACAATGGATATTTTATCTACAGTACATTGGATCACGACTAGGCCTTCACTTTCTATGAATATTTCTACGCGCACCACAAGCCTTTCAGCTACTCCGATAAGAAACTAGCGAACCATTTCGCGTTCTATTAGAAGATTGGAAATGAGGATGCACTCTCATATGGGAATGTTTTTAATTCTATGGTGTTAGGGAAGAATGACAGCTAGAGTTAGGTTAGTAGTGGTGCTGTTGCTACTGTGTGGTCAGAGAAAAAGGAATAGGGTGTAGTATTGCAGAGAGTGTTCCTAGGAAGTGAGTTAGCTGAGAAGTAAATGAGTGTGTATTACGATAAACAACTGCTGATTTTAACGTTCTACGAGCGTGATGCGATAGTAAAGTAAGAGAATCTCATGGAGATTAATGCGGCAATCAACCGAAACTGTGAGAAACTCACTGGCAGACTTGAAAAGGCAATCCAAGAATCCACGAAAAAAGAGGAAATATATCGGTACATGTATTTTAACTAGATGAACATCGCGACGAAGATATCAAATCCTTTGTAGTTGCAGACATTGTTAGTTTCAGAAATAGACTAGATCTCGCAGATATACTCTTAGTTATCAGCGGATACGCAGACTCCATTCTCCGCATAGTCGATGAATAAAACTACGAACACATGGATTTACGGGTATAAAAACATAGGGCGAATTTTGATTATGCTGTTTCCAGGAACGTTGTCACTCCCGAAAGTTGCGGAGGAAGCAGATAAGTTGTTCAAGAATTATTTCTCGTTGCTGTATTTATGAGAGAGAGAAAGAAGAATACGAGAGGATGACTGAAGAAAGGAATTGTTATGCTTAAAAATGTATTCTCTATGTGTGTGTGAGTGCTTTTGGACGAAACAAGAAATTCTGCTATTATGAATGTGCTGTTTTGAGTTATTTGATTGATCATAAAAAAAAATAAGCAAATTTTTTGACTAAGAAACGATAAAACCACAAAAACAAGAACGAGAAGATTCTGTTTGCTTATTTGTTTACAAAATATTTCAATTTCTTCCTTTATTAATTATTTTTTTTGATCTGATTATTCACAATGATATGCAGAAAGTACGGCTTAGCTTTTGCCTCCATCAGACGATCCGCTAGTCTGTCACTGAAGAATTCCTATGATTACAACAGCTTGTTAGGAAGACCTATCGACTCCATGGCCATTAATTCTCTTGTTAGCGTTGATATTGTAAGAATTTTGGTTGGTGATTGAAATATCAGCAGATTATTCTCCAAACAAAAAACCATATTGATTATTTGAAAATATCTTTTTTTGTGCTAATAGGAATGCTTGAAGCTACTGCACTTCGATATGCTGCTACCTTGGAGTGCATCCATCTTCCTTGCTGCGGCCGGATTGAGGTGTGGCTTTGAAATCACCAAGGCTATCATGAATGTAAGAAATATTAACAATGCTAGGTTCGTTAAACAAATTTCTATTTACAGCGTTTTAAAGTCGTCCGTCCTGAAGAGAGAGGGGTATCCTCATTAATAGATAAGGTGTTCCTAGTTGATCTTTGCAGAGATGCACAATTTCATGTAAACTCAATAATCCACACCCGAAACAATCAATGAAAAAGAGGAAAGGAGGAATAATTGTAGCAACAGTTTTGGAGAATGTATCATAGTGTGTTTCTTTTTTTACGACAGTCGATGACAGAAAGCGAGTTGAGCTCAATGAAACAATACTATTCGATTAACGCCTTATTATCTACATCTATCAATGTAAAAGAAATCAATTACAACATCTGTTTTTATCGTTTTAAGGAAAAGAATTCTTTACAATGTTAACAACAAACAATTCTAGGGATATTTATTCTTGACATTCAATCGAGCATTGAACCACATTACCTCGCACAGCCACTAGTTCACAGGACTACAAACAGGTACCTAATCAGACAAATAAACTTTTCTTCTTCTACTTTCCACTATCCAACACATTTAAATCTTTGCTAATTTGATTTATTGTCTAAATTAGAGTCTCTCTTATGGCTGGAGACTATCTTGGGACACGATCCATACTTCATTCTTCCAGTGATCACGATGGGGCTCAATTATGTCTTGCTTAAATACAGCACTCATCCGTTTCTTTTGAATCTTCGTGCTGATCCGAACCCACTGAAGATCATTAACTTATCATTTTTCTCAGGATTCTTTGCTGTGTTCATGCCAGCAAATTACTTGATTGGGTATTTTGGTTTTGTTCTGACGCATATTGGTTTGCGGAGTTTCTAGAAATATTCGGAGAACAAGCAAGCCAAGGCAGCACTGTAAAAATATGCCTTACCAAAAGATTTCTTTGAGAAATATTGAAAGGAAAAGAAAAGAAAAAACAGAAAAGAAGAAGGACAGCGCCGATCGATATTGATCATTCCCCGCGCATTGCATTGCCTAGAATATTTATGAAACAATTGATAACACACATAATACAGTGCAATGTCCTAAAATTTGAAGAAATATCAGAAGTTCTCATCCCATTTCGTATCATTGTTGACTTCCTTCTCAATCGCCCTGACGTTTTATTCTAGCTGCAAAAATAAGAACAAAACATTCCATCAAAAAAGTTGCATTAAAGTATCCAATAATTATGGCATTATTATAAAAATATGTTTAAAATCATATGTATTTCCTGTATTATTTATCCCTGTCGTTTTATATCTGTTAATTCAACTCTCTTCTTCATCTTTTTTCTTCTTTCTCTCTCACTAAATAACTTACTTGAATCTCATCGATGATAAGCTTCTTCTGCTCCTCCTATTCTTTGACATCCTTATCGCTGAGCAATTTATCTGCAGGTGGGATATATGGCCCCTTGAGTTCTCGATCTAAGAGTTTATCCCAATCGAAGTTCTCAAACCAGGGATTCGATTTGAGAGTTTAGTACTACCCTCCTAGCCTTACTTCAGGCACTCTACTTAGCAGCTGATCCATGAGTTTCTTGGCTTTCTTATCCTTGAGATAATTTGGATAGCTGATCTCTTTTTTAATGATGTCTTCGTAGATTTCATAAGGATCTTCCGCATCTTCTCCGAAAGGTACCATACCGCACATAAACTCATAGAGACAGATACCAACAGACCATAAATCGACGTAGCAGTTGTAGCCCTTTCCGCAGATGATCTCTGGAGCCATGTAATGAGGTGTGCCGATGATAGTGAAGGTACGATTACCTAGACCATGTTTACCTTTGAGAAGTTTAGCTGTGCCCAAATCAATCAGCTTCAAGTAGCCCTGGGGGAAGGTTGAGAGAGAAAAAGAGAGAGAGATTTCAGTTTTGAGAGAATGATTAGTGATAGAAGAATTACAAAAGTTATTTGGTGCTTACCTATTCGTCAACCATGATGTTTTCAGGTTTCATGTCTCTGTAGATAACATTCTGATGGTGAAGGTATTCGAGCATCAGGATCATCGAAGCAACGTAGAACTACGAGTCATATGTATTCAGTAAACCTACGTACACACAGATGAGATTTCAAAATAACAAAAAGGTAATATTCTCACATCAAACTCTATTTTACCGATATCCCTGATGACATCGAAGAGTTCGATTCCTTTGATATATTCAACGAGGAAATACACATCGAAGGAATCTTTAAATGATCTTGAGTACTGGATGATGAATCGGAAATTCACCACCTCCAAGACTAATTTCTCTTACTAAACAAAAATGGAATCATAATTTGGTTAATATTCGCTGTTGAGAAATTGTTGAGCAACGAACGAAGACATATATTCTTGACAATTCCTGATTTTTTAAGCTTACTGTGATGTATTTCTCGAGACTTTATTCTGATATCTAGACTTTGTTGAAGCATTTTAACGCGTAGAGACTCTTATCGTAGGTTGATTTTACCAAGTACACTGGTCCGAATTGACCGAATGCTGGAGGAAATCAATAAATAAATATCAGAATTCAAGTATTCTGTGAACAATTTCATTTGATTTGTGTTTTTACCAAGAGTCTTGATGAAGAAAAGCTCGTTGAGTTTGATATTTAAGTTCTCCTTGCGTTTGTTTGGATCAGCTTTCTACATTTTTACCTGCACAAAACAACAAAAAGCAAACACAATGAGACTTTTGACACCTTGAATCCCATTCGTTCCTTCTCTAATCCTTATTTACCTCTTAATTCTTTATATTATTTGTGATGATCATTTCCAGATTTCCTCCAATGCAATCGACAAAGTTCTCTGAAGTAATTTCCGCAATAACTCCATCCGTTTCCATAACAATGTCATCCTCTAAATTCTTATTCTTGTTGGCTTCCAGCATGTACTCTTCTCCCCATGCTTACGCCTTCGATGCAACTATCATGCCAGATTTCGCTTTCTTGAGCGATCCTTCGATGATTACGACGATCTTCTAATTCCCAGCGGTGCCTTTTTTCATGATAATATCGCCTGCCTTGTAGGAGGAGATCTTCATGACATCGAGGACCTTATCGATTTACGCCTTGTTGAGCTTCTAAAGCTGATTGTTCTTTTCGAAAGCCCATTTTTGGAGGTTTCGGAAGGTAACTGCGTGGACTTGATCACCAAGAACCTTCGTGAGGGTATCTCTCCCGAGGGCTAAGCATTTGACTTCATCTTCAGCACGCACAGTCATTTATCGAACTGTGTTATAGTAGAGCGCTTATTCACCAAAGGAATCGCCTTTATAGAGCTTACGGACCTCCTTGTTGCCTTTCCAAACTGTGACATTACCCTAGAAAAAAAGGAGAGATTTTAGGAAAATGCTTCAAAAAGAAGAATGGCTCTCTAATCAATGAAAAACATCTATTTACTTCTTTAATAATGTAGAACGAAGAAGCTGGATCTCCTTCTGTGACGATGACTTAATTTTTGTAGAACTTCTGCACAATCAGCACTGCAGCAATCGCATCCTTCTACTCGTTCGTAAGGTTATCTAATTACACATACAATAATAATAATTATTTTTTCCCTCATTCTGCTTGCTCAGTTTCTTTCAGTCAAATGGCAAAAAATATTACGGAAGAATCTCACAACTTCCATGAATTTTCTGTTCTCTTCATATTCCTTCGTAATCATCTCTTCTACTGCTCTGCGGAAGGTGTTCCTGTCTATCCCCCATAGATTACAGTGATCGAGTGCTTTCACAGATGCCGATCTAGGTGCATTGTAAAGCAAAGCTAACTCCCCGAAACCATCACCAGCTTTGAGTTCTCTTTTAGATTTTTCATTGACAATAACTTCCATGGACCCACGCTCGAGGATGAAGAAGCTTGTTGCGTTCTCACTCTGCTTGAAGATGAAATCATTCAATGGCACCTCGCAGTAGAACATCTTCTTGACAATGTTCTCCCTATCAAAGTTGGAATTAGGGATTAAAACAAAAGAGAAAATCAAAAGGTTGTGCCCTTCGATGAATTCATTGTTGTTACAGCTCTGATTCATTGAGATTGTAAAAGACAAAGTGATTCTTCAAGCAGGTGATAATGAAAGTGTTGTCGTTGGGTGTTTTCTTCTTGGGAATTGATTGGATGTTCTCGTAGATTGTTTCACCTTCAGCTGTCACATTTGGCTTCTTGATCTTATCGCCTTGCTGAGAAAAGAGGGAGAAGCAAACAAAGAATAAACACAGATTCAAAAAAAAAATGAAAAGAGTAATTTAAAGGGTTAATTCAGCTGGTGAAGACACACTTTTCCCATAAACAAACAACACTGCCTACTGCATTTTCTGCTTCTGATTCCTTAGGGTTTTCATCATCGTTGCCAGCACCACCAGCTGGAGCTGCTGCAGCTGCTGCTGGAGTATTATTGCCGTTCTTGGATTTATTCAGAAAATTCATATCTCTCTCTCTCAGTAGGTTGTCGACTTGCTTACTTACTTATTATGCTTGTCTTATTTGGCAGCGCTTAGTTAATTAAGTTAATAAGTAATGTTTATCGATTATTTTTAATTGTAATTTCCTTCTTGTTTTTCCCGTGATCTTTTGAATTATCTCTCAAGTGTTTCTTCTCCTCCGTTATTTGCTTTTTTCCCCTTTATTCTTTGTTTTCCTTCTGTACGATTCTAGCTACTCCTTGCACTTTATCAAACAAACTTCTTTTTAAACAAACTAATCCTGCATTCTCTTATTGTCTGTGCCAGTAAATTTGTATGATTGTTCCCTGCAGACTATTACAACAATTATTCTCCAGTCTAAAAAGAAAATCATACTCTTTTGTTCATCAATTAATTCAAGCTAAATAAGATAACTGCATCTACTATTTTTTGAAATCTCTTTTGTCAAAAATCTTTTTTGATTTTTTGACAATCTCTCAATCCCCCAAGATCCCCAGGAGGTTTGAGGCAGATTCGCAATTCTTCTCTATTTCTCATTTCAAAAAACATTAATTTTTTTCCTAAAAATCCTTTCACACACAAAAACAGATAACTACTCCAAGATCCTTGCTATGTCTGACCCTACACAATTTCCACCAAAGATCAACTCTTAACCAATCAAACCATCAGCAGTCTCCTCATCCATAACCCCTCCCTCCCCAACAGGCATTATTAACTACCTTCGGGAGGAAAACAAAGCTACCATTGCGAGCTGCTCTTCAGAGCTCCATAATTGTCCAGCAACAAATCTGCTTAACGCACACAGAAATGTACTAGCTATTTGTTAGCTAATCATAACACAAAAAGGCTCTTTTGCATATTTAATAATGGTTTTCTTTTTCTTTTTCGAAGAGGATCTGGATGTCTGAAGAGGGTCTACCTCAAAGCGTAACAATCGACATATCCCATCTCGCTGATCGTCCAAGAGCCTTCAAATGCATTGGATGGGATTGCTGGCATGATTACATAACTAACCCTGCGACTGTGGAGATATCGGTATCATAGGATGGGCAGGTGTTCATCACATGGATAACTCTTCGGACTGAGCTCAAATAAGGTGTGTAGCTCTTTGACATTGATGCTATCTATCGCATGTACAATTTCATTAAGGTAACAGAAGAAGAAAACTAATTGGCTCACACGCACACACATATTCATATTATTTAACTTTCTGATTATTATTTCCTGCTCTATCTAGTTCACAATCTTATCAAGTCATGGTGGTAGCAAAGTCTACATGAATGCAGTCTACTTACTAGAGACCAATCCAGAGAGCAACAATATTAATTTGAGTATTCCACCAATCGGATCACCATCGTCTTCACAATTAGAATAATTGCAACCCTCACACAGGATTCCTTATTATTCATCACCACATTAACCACAAGAATTGTCTGAGTAATAATAGCTCCAACAGCAGCAGCAGCAGCAGTATTAGGTAGAAGAATAATCATGGGAATAGCAGGAGTAAGAACAGTTATATTAAGATTAGTAATAGCTACAACCAGCTAGGGAAAAGCAGCATCAGCATCTGCATAATAATAATCAGCACATCGCTTTCCCTAATGCTGCTGGTGTTGCAGCGACAAAGCAATTCCATGGTTAATCACAATAGCAAGCACACAAAACTGAACGATACAATTAGCATCCTTATTAAGGGGAGTAATAATCACAGCAACAATAGTAGTAACACTACTCAGCACGACAATCATCAGCATCGTCTTCATAACACCCTTCTTAAGTACATCCCTCACAGCAACCACAACACTAATACGTTAATTCCGCAGTGAACGATCTCCGGCTAAACGGTGTTCATAGCGTGACTAGCTACTAAGGTGACAGAGCAAAGTCAACAGGAAACGGTAGTATTTTCTATTCCCCGGGGATCCATCAATCTCCTGTGAACAACAACAATGCCACGAACCCAAGCAGTTTCATTGTTGATCCTTTTCTCTAAGGATATATTCCCCAACAGTAGCAGTACTAATAAGATTTAAATGGCAGAAAGGAGTTAGTGATAGATGGTAACTAGAGTGGTTTCAGTGGATTCGAAGGAGGTGGTGCAGCAGCTCCAAGTGGGTTAAGAGAACTCATGCCAGAATTCGATGGGAAATCTAGTTCAGTTAGCAGCAGAAGTAACAACAATAATAGCCATCAAGACATCGTTTCACATTGGCATTCCCCTAATCATAACAATAATAACAAGCATAGTATTGCTAGTGTTAGCAGTAATCCACATAATCCATAAAGTAGAGGTGAGTTCTCGAAATAGCTGATGGCTTAATAAGCGAATTAACTGTTAGTAGAGTAGAAGCATATTTAAAATGATGATCGCAATAATAATCTCCATAATAGGAATAGTGATTTTGAATAGTTTAAGCACTCCTATCATAGCAATCATAGTCAGCGTATCTAAGAACCATATTAAGAAGAAGATAATGATAATCACAGTCATTTCCAAGATAGAGACCATTCCAGGAAAGATTCTGATCAAAGCAATCATCATCATCATGATCATCATCGCCTTCATTAGTAGCATGGAGATAATGAAGGTAGACACAACAACAACAACAATATTGACATGAGACTATTCGATTAAGGAGTCATAAGCTATCGAGAAGGTGATAAGTAATACTATCAGCATTAAATACCAGAGAATATCCCTGCTAACAGCAATGATCAACAGCATTCAAGAGCGAACACCCTCAACAACTCTACAGCGAAACAACAACATAACAGACATGCTAATTTATCTCCTCTTTAACAATAACAGCAGCAGCACTACTGCAATCTCGATGACAGCTCTAATGCTATTCCTGCATGTGTTGTCGAATTAAAACAAGAAGTCAAATAACTACGAGATTAGCTCTATTCTACCTAGCAATCAGTGGCAGTACTCGGTGAAGTAGCCTATAAACTGCAGGACACCAAGAATGTAATCATCGAGAAACTATCCTTGATCTAGGAGAGCTTGCTTTGCTTTAAGCAAGAGATATACGAGAGGCTCAGTGCGATAGAAGAGAGAGATAAGGAGAGAGATTAAGAGAATTAGAATGGTCTTAATAATAAACAGATATTACCTGCGAATTTGAACGCAAATGATAAATGTCCAGATAAGGATAATAATCATAATGTCTTAGGTTCGTACCTTCCACAGTAGACTCACAATCAAGAAGGTAATGAGGAGGATGATGATCATATGAGAAGCCATAACGCAAAGAGTATTGAACATGACAAAGTAGACTCTGAACTTCTTTTAAAGGTATTGCCTTTTCCTTCCTTTGAAAGCTTTGCTTGTTTTTGTTTATTATTAAGTTTGAAATACAAATAGGCGGTGAAGGAAATGATCGATAAGCGAGTTGGTACTATTGAGAATGGCTTGAGTCATACATTAGCTGGGCTACTTAACACCCCTGGATAATAGCAATAATAATTATTCTCCTCAACAGTAATAGTTTTAAAGATTTCTCAATTATTGTGTATTTTATTCAGTTTGATATTGATTTAGGGTAAATCAGACAAGATCAATAGTTCAAGTAAATAATAATCCAAGAGAACCAGAGAAATCATTACTTCTATTAGTCCAAGAGAGTCAGACGATGATAATGCACCTTACACACCATAATCACAACGCTTGCATGAAGCTAGCCAAAGCAGTCATAGCAATAATAATAACAATAGCCTTCAAGACAGGGAGATTACTAAAGTCTCCTCATAGAAAGAGCCAATTGCTATGCTGTTGAAGTAACTTCAAGAGAAACTAGCTCTGAGGGTAATTAGAGATAGATTTCATGGAAATAATAATCTTCTTTTTTGGGTTTAACTTGATATGTTGTTGTTGTTGTTGTTTATGCAGTAAACTAAAGTGGAGGAGCTGAACAGTTAGAAGCAGCATCTCAAGCGAAAAGGAGCGCCATAATCGCATCAAGCAAAATAACAAATGGACAAATAGGAAACTAGCAAGAGATATGCTTGACATTCAAATATATTCCAATTAGAATGAGGGAGATTTAACATCCATCTCTTGTCATCATAATGATTATTACTATTAATAATATCACTAAATTAGCATAACTTCAAATGGACAAATGAGTTTACTACTCTCTTAGTTTTTCTATCACATGTTTCTCAGTTGAACAAACTATCAATCAGATCGTACCATTTATCTTTCTTTATCTTAGCTGGTTGGCATAGCATTTTTTTTGTATCTCATTATTCTCTTATCTTTGTATATCTGCATATGTATTCATTCAATAATATCTCCAATTGAAGAAATTCTATGAATTCTTCCATTTATTTATTCAATTTTAGAACCTTCATCAGCCATTTTATTAAGCACAATGATCTGCTAACAACAACAACAACATCTAAAAATTGTTTTTCTTCGCGGTTTTTTTAAGTGGAGTTGCGCGTCGAAAGGGATGGAATTATTTTCATCAATCTTGAGGGAAAAACAAACAAAAAAGAAAATTATTAATTTTTTCTTCTCAAATATTGATACGATTTCCCAGTTGAATATCACAGTCTTTGCGCAAACTCAAACGTGAAAGGAGAGTTACTAAAGCTATGAAGGAAGCAGGGAAATAGCCCATTGCTAAGAGAGAGAAGCGGAGAGAAAGTAAAACAAGGATTGTTTATCGCTTGCAATTCAAAATATCATTTTACACCATTCTCTTTTGTTTTGATCATCACGCAGCGCAAAACAAGGATGTCATGGATTACTAGCAAGCGCTCATTTTCGAGTTTCAGATGAGGATGAAGATGCGCGATCAAAAGGCGAAGAAACAATAGCTGCAGAAAGAACAAGAAGCCAAAGAACAAGAGAAGAAATTATTAGAGCAACAGCAGCAATAACAATCAGGGGAATAGGTGTCTTCATCATAGCCTCCTTCATCATCAGCAGCGCATCAGAATCTTGATTAGATTGGTAGAAAATAAGCAGAATAGTTAGAACCACTGAATGGGCAGAGTGATGGACAACTTTAAGAGAAATAGCAAGATCAAGAGCCATAGAAAAAGCGATCCAAGGGCGGTTCTTCATCTTCTTCTTCTGGTACATAACGAAATATCATCTCCGAGGAAGTATTGCAGAATGGGGTGCTGATTGCGCACAGCTAAACACCTAAGGAAGTCTTCGATGGTGTCTATGAAGTTGAAGAAATCAGGAAGATATTATCAAGTGGGAATTGTAATTTGTCGTTTTATGTGAAATGGCGCGGCTGGTCGGAGGCAGATTGCACGTGGGAGCCATTTTAGCATTTGCGTGGGTGCATCCCGATTCTTTCAGCGTTTTATTAGAAGAACTTATAGTCATATAGGATCATTCATACAAAGGCATGGAAGCTATTCAAAGGGTGCTTATTGAAGGAGAAGCTCATCGATGAGAATGGTGTGTTCATAGAGGTTTAGAAGGTTAGAACGAGTAAGAGGAAAAAGATTTAAGTTAAAAGGGAAGAAATAGATGAGGAGGAAGAGGAAGAGGAAGAAGAGTAGGAAATAACTAATAAGAAGGAGTAAGAACAGGAGAATAAATAGGATAAAGAAGGGGAAATATTGGTAGGAAAGGATGAGAAAAAGATTTCAGCTGAGGAAGCATCGTTGAGGAAGAAAGAATAAAGGAAGATATTAAGAAGACTTAGGTATATCAAGGAAAGGGATAAAATGAGGGAGATGAAGAGATAAAGGGAGAGTTCAGGGAATGATGGGTAGGAAATGATTGAAAATGCATAGAATGAGACTGAAATGAAGACGATAGAACCAGCAGCAGCAGGATAATAAGCATTAGAACCATTAGCGAATGGTCTAATAACTGAAAATATTGGTAATCAACTAGAAGGTGATGCAGCGGGTTCAAAAGACAGCGAACTCAAAGAGAATCCTTCAAAGAAATAAAGAAGGTAATAAAATGAAGAAAGTCTAATGCCCTAACCTGAATAAGTCGTCTAAGAAACCAATGGAAACATCAACAATTACAATAATCACTAATAATAATATGCTAATAATTCCCATGAATATCCTGTGGATCTGCCATCATTACCACCACAATTCTTCGCTTAACCGCCAGACAACAACTTCAAAGGTATTTACAATCCTATCAACGCAATGCAAGTATCGCCTAGATCTTACATGTAACAAAGAGGTAATTAGTAGTACATTCGAAACCTTAATTTCTTAGAGAAACTCAAAGACGAAGCTTGTTTTAATCGGCAGCCGCTTGTGCGCCAATAGAACTTCCTAACAAAACTAGCTAATCCTGATAATCTCATGAGTGCACTCCAGTAGCAGATGCAGCAATAGTATTAGCGCGAGTAGATTGGCATGCAGAGCTAGATATAAGCACAGCTAATGTTCGCGCATATGCATCCAGAGGGATTCAAAGATTAAGGATAGTATGAATATGCGATGCAATAATATGCAAGGATGATGATGATGATGCCAGCAGCAGCAGCAGCTGCTAATAATATGGGAATAGCTGGAAATGAAGGTATTGGAGGATAAGGAGGAGGATTATAATAATAATAGCAGTGGTTACCTGCATCATTCCCCGCATAAGGTGATGGTTTCTTTAATGGACAATACTATGATTCTAATCAGTAAGAGTATCAGGTCAAGCAAGAGAATGATTCTGCGCTCTAGAATGACAATGTGATCGAAGAAGAAGATGAAGTAGAAGAAAGAGTCGTCAATGATGCGTCTGATAATAATCATAAGAACTTCATTTCGGTACTTCCTAGTGTTAATAGCAATAATATCTAAAATCACAATGATTTAACGAACAAGCAATAATGTCCGAATGATGCTCCTATGCTAATCTGCAAGGTTGATGAGAAAGAAAACGAGAAAATTTAGAGTGAATGCTAGAATGTTTAGGTGATAGAAGACGACATCGAAATAGAGGATATCAGTAGTGGTAATAACTAATTTCAAGGGGAACTAGCAGTTATAGCAGTCAAATAAAAGAAGTAGAAGAAGTAATAGAATGAATAAGTGATTATTGACGAAGAGGAATAGAATAATGGAGTCGAAGGTAATGCAGATATGGTTGAATTCATTGAGATTCTTGAGAATAACAGCAATAACGATAAAGATAATGATGATGATGATGATGATGAAGGAGAGAATAATAATTAACAAAAAGGAGAGGAGATTCAAAAGGACAGTAAGGTTGGATAGGTGAGTGAATCATCGAAAGAAGGAATGGGGCAAAGGACGGATTAAGCGGTTAGGATGGATTAGAATGGTAAACAAATTAATGGAGTGGTTGCTCAAGAAACTCATGCTACTACTGCAAGCAATGGTGATGTAGATGATCATGGAATTGCAGGTAGAACTAGTTAGCAAGAGTAGTAGCAATAAGAGCAACAACATCAAAACGCTGAGGAGATTCGGAATGCAAGATCAAAAGCTCGTGCTGAGAAGCGATACAAGTCGGCTTATCAGAAGCAGCAAGTGAAGGAATACAATGAGAGAAAGCATCTCACGAACTTGCTTGTGAATGACACTGATAAATCGCTGAGAGCGCTGTATCAAGGGAATCTCGCGCTATAGAATCAGCCGCTAAAGATACTTGCGATCGATGTGCATCCGTTCTTGAAAGATTAATTTATTTTCAAAGCACTGTGGTAGTCGACGAAAGGAAACTATAAAGCATGGGCGGAGGGATAGAAACTCAGATAACTCTTTCCATAAATGCTCATTTAGTATTATGAGCAGTTCTTAAGGTTTATGCCATGAGAAGAGCAGAGGAGAGGAGGAGGGAATAGGTGAAGACGCAATATGTAAAAAAAGAAATCAAAAGAGCAAAAAACCTATTTTAAACCAGATGCAACAAATATTATAATTACAAACATTTATGAATTCTTGGACACAGAAAATGTAAACATTTTGTCAATGATTAGGTTTCTGTGTGTTTGTGTGCGTGTTTTCTGCTAATCGATAAGGAGAGGATAAGATTCGCTGATAGGGACATTTTGATATTGATAATTGCAAGGCCGAAGATGGAGGGAAAGAGAAATAAATATATTTTGTCTACATCAAAAACACATCAAAAAGAAATTCTTTGATTGTATGAGGGGGAGGGAATTATTCTAGCTGGCTGCTTAGTCATACACTCAAATGAACGTTACCTATTAAGATGGAGGGGATGAGTTTCTATGTCTTTTTCTTATCTTAAGGGAGAGTTTTTATGCTTAGTGTGAAGGCACTTAGAGGGATAGAGCTACTTACCCTTCGATTGTTGCTTTCAAGAAACAATCACCAATAATCTATTAACACAAAAATAATAATGTAAAAGTCCTTTCATATTGTCGCAGCTTCCTTCTCCCATGCATTTAAACCTTTTATGTTATTAGCAAAACGCATCAAAATAATTAGCTAAATTAATATCTTCATTTTATCTGATACGAAGATGGGTTACAGCTAGCAATTGGGTCTTGTCTAGCTTTCTAAACACATCTAAATAGAACTGACTAATTCCAAAATAGCTTAATGCGAAAAAGAGGGGCCATTCTTGAAAATTTCAAATTGGGTAGCCAAATGAATATTTGAGTGTGTTTTCCTGGAGAAATTAATTAATCAGCATGAAAGACTAAATTACTCCAGCGAAGAAGCGAAGAGTGGCTATTTATGTGGACTTACACATAAGATGAGAAAGAAAACAGAAAAGATGCTCCAAATATTAAATGGATTGATAATTTTAAGCCAGTGAGAACTGAAATCGATGCCTGGGATCCTAGATCAGATCGTTTTCAATGTAACCCTGAGGATTGTGTGATTCCCTGTGAAACTTAAGTAGGGTATCTTTGAATTGTTGCCATTTCAGTTTTTTTGGTTAATTACTGGGAGGAAACGAAAGTAATTAGCAATGAGGCGCTTGAAAAATACATTCATACAAGATTAAGGAGAAAATCTAGCTGAACGAAAATGGATTTTTGGAGTATTTCTCAGATCTGAGAAGCAATACTGCTAAATATTTTCAAAAATACGCTAGCTTCGACTCATGCTCTCTGTTCTCATGCTGTGTTGAGATACCCTTAGCGCGTTCAATAGCTGCAATAATTCCTAAGGGCATATCCTCTTGATTTTATTGCTTTCCTCCCTCTTCCCCTCTCCCTCCCCAGCTTTGATCATTCAATAGATTCTCCTTGCGTTTTATCTCCCAGCTTTTCCCTTTTCAGATCAAGGAGTTTCTGTTGTTTTTATCTTTTTTTCTCCACCCGATCGAAGAATTAAGATAAGTATTTAATTCCTCATTCTCTCCCTCCCACTCTCAACAAGCTCTCAAATCTATCCTAGGCAACAAATTGAGAGGTCGTCAAACCCTTTGGGGCGGGGACAGGAGGTGGTACCAATAAACAAACAAAAACAAATAAAAAAAAAAACATAAAAAACCTTACTTACATTGTCTAGATTTCCCTGTTTTCCAAGGCCATTTTATTCACAGACACCCTTAGCCAAAGGTAAACCGCAGTTAGCAACATACTGTTTTCGAAAGAACACCTTAGCTTGTCTTGAAAGCTAGTAGTTGAATCCTTTAGTAGGTCATTCTTGCTCGATAGAAACCACAGAAAGACACAGTCTGGCTATCACTCCTTTCAAGATCACCACTTGACTTGAAACCTTCAGGATACAATCCCAAAACATCTTTTCTTTTAAATCAAACAGCCAAACAGCCTCTCCCTCTTAGCCATGAAGGGTAACGAACACTAAATAACCTCATAGGAACCTGTGAAAATAACCAAAAAACGAACTATTTTCATTGTCCGTGAAAAGCCTCGCAGAAAGAAAATAAGTAAATCCAGCCCTATTAATGCTCTTAGACCAAGGCGACACACTTGCCCTGCTTTCTCCGAGCTCGCGTAACTTAAGCGGTCCTTGCAGGTTATGCATTCTACTCCTCATCATGCTCATAATAATCTCAGTAACTTCAACGCACAGTTACCTTCTTCTTCCTCGCCAACCTAGATAAAGTCAAATTATGACAGCATCGTCAGCCCCCATGATAACAATAACAACAGAAGATTAACCTAAACTCCTGACGGCAAGCGATCCAATGGAGAGTTTAGTTTTTCTTAGAATAACGCTGGAAACAGCAATAATACTAATAGGCTCATCTGGTCGTCAGGCAGATAATTTACTGATTTACCTCCCAGTTATCATCCAAATTAAGCACCTTTAGAGAGGGTCGCTTAGCGTGAATATACTGCGAAATCATAACCGCTAGTTGATCTCAAACGAGAAGCATAATTATAAGATTCACTAAGATACATTCCTCCGTTTATTCCAGGATCAACTCCATTAATCATACCACGTTCAACTTTAGCGCAGAGGAATATCTTCCCTGAGCAGCAAGAGGAGACATAAATTAGCGCATAAAGCTAGAAACACTAGCAACAGCAGTAGTAGTAACATGCGTATGGCTGTGATGCGGTGTAGCAGTAATAATAATTCATGAAATCAACTGACCCGTAGTAATATTAATAATACTAATATCGTGTTTAACAGTAGCAACAGCAGCAGCAGCAGCAACTATTGCAATAATAACAATAATAATAAAACTATGGAGAACCTTCTTTACAGACAGTATCGCAAACCCGTCAGCCTCTTTTTTAGAAGTCAAATTCTTGGGTAGGCGGACCAGATGCTCGTAGCCGCAGTCGATCAGAAATTGGTAACAAATATGTTTGATTTTCTAGTAAAATTTTCCCCCCCCCCCCCCCACTCCCCTCCTTTTTTTGTTTTAGGATTCCTAATATTTGTTTTTTGTGTTTGCTAGTAGTACCCCCACCGTACCCTTCTTCTGGCCCACAATATCACCATCTGTATGCTCCAAATGAATAATAGTAATAATACTCCTAGCCTAGAATAGTCAAAATGTGCTCATCTGAATAGCAACCACAGCAGGCTCTTTTCAGCGAATCTGAGCAATAATAATACTCTCAATAGCTGTAATAAAATAAATCATACTTCATAGAAGAATAGCAGCAACAGATTGAATCACAGCGATAATACCAATAGTAGCAGTAGTAATAATAGCAGCAACAGCGCTAGTTCCTTTTGAAACAACAACAACAGTAATTCCTCGATGCAACTCCCAATTCGAAACCATCCAAAACTCATTCATTCGATGCATTCAATTAACCTCAAACGAATAGCAACACCAGCCAATTTCAATTAACACCATCTACTATCGCTTCCATCCAAAGCTAATCGCCTTACAAGAACATCCCCCTTGCATATATCTCGCAGAGAAATACCTCAACTGCTGACAGCAATACCAAGAATCATCTTGAACTAACAACTGATAACATTGACTTCAAGTTTTTCAACAGCAATCTAAGAATCCAACAATAAGAGGAGAAAATCGAATAACAAAGTCAGCTAGGAAACAATAATAATCCTCCCAAAAATAGTAGTGGCACTGAGGGAGGTTATTAAGAAGATTAAGATAACATAAATAACATCATGAACAATAACGATGATGAGGATTATGATCTATTTTAGACAAGCAACATCTACAAAGAAACAGAAGAGCTCTTAGAAATCACTAATCCTCGTCTGAAGGCCCACGACATTAACAACACAGAGAGCGATAACTTCTGTAACCCCAATTACAAAGATGGATTCTAATAAGATGACATATTTGATCCGAAAAGCTTGCCACTACAGAACTTTGATTCATACTCTGATTATCCATGAGAAGAGCGTTTATTTATTGTAATAACGAATATTGCTAGCTTGAGCACTAATATCCTTAAAATTGTAGCTAAATAATGAATGAAACTTAGAACATTTCGTATTTTGCACTTTTTATTATTATTTTGTAATTGTACAATTTATTATCTTTAGCAAGCCCAAACAATAAGTAACCCACGAAGCTATTTCAAGGGTCTTTTATTTTACTCAACAAGCTCCTCTTATATCCAAGGAATTGCTTATTGAATTTATGAAAACTCTTAATTTATTTACTACAACAACAAAACACAAACTATTTTTTGCTTATTTTTTTTTAATTAAGAAAAACAAAAACAAACTCATTCAATGAAAGATATGAAATAACCACTTTTCTCATCAAAAACCTTCATTTTACTCTTTTGGAATCCAGCTTTTGTTGTTGTTGGATTCATTCTTCTTCTAACTCTTGAAGGAAGATCTCTCTTTGCACCAACGAGAACGCTAAATTAGTCTAATCACTTGTCCCTTTGATTAGCAAGCATCTGTAACCTGTATTGTCATTGCCTTCCTAAGAAGAATAAAAACACAAAGAAACAATCAATTCGCAAATAAGATATAAAAAGCGATTATTCCGTTCTTAATATCATCTAAACCTTCCTCAATTTACCTCTTCAAAGACAAGTTTTGAGCATCTGGAGATGTCTTTGAACCCCTTGAGGAAGTTGTTATTGAGACTCTAAGCTATCCTTGTAGGTACTAGCATCTTTATCCTTCCTTCGTAGTCAGATAATCCTCCTGCTCTCTGCGTGGATCATAATGATAAACAAAATTATTGAATTTGAAATGGTATTTTGTAGAATGCTATCCAAAATGAACTTAGATAATTAGAATACTGTTTTCTGATCTGATCTGATACGTCTAGGTGTTCTTGATCGTGAGCGAGAGGAGTTCTCTTTATAAGAAGACTTGTTGTTATCTGTATTTCGTTATGTAGGTTTATCCTTGGAGGAATTGTAAAAGGAGTCTCTTCGATTAGGAGGACTAAAAGAGCTCGAACGACGGTTTGAATTATTATATTTATCTCTGATTTCATCGTTTCTAGAAAATGGTCTCTTGCGGTTTGATGAATCATTGAAATCTCTCTTGCTATCACGTTCAAATCTGTTGTTGTTGTCCGCACGCTTCGAAGGATACTAATGATCATTCCTATTATCCATCGAGCTGGCTTGATTTCCATATATTGATTATTAATCTGTTGAGGTTGTTAGTTAAGGAAAAAAAACAAAAAAATAAGTTAATGGTTAAATACATGCATTTCTCTCTCTCTCTTTGTGTCTTTCACTTATCTTCTCCCCTTCCCTACCTTAAACTGAGTTTATTAGCTACCCAGCTAAGTTATCATTGATGCTTTTCCCACTGATAAGTATAGGTCCTCCATTTTTGAAAATCTCTAGCTGCTCTAATATCAAGCAGCAAGCTAGCACCTTCTATCTGAGCATCCCACCGATACTAATGAGACATTCTTTCTCTCCCTTGTCGATGACTTTATCGCTCATGATTTTTATATGTGCTCCCTCACTTCTAGCTGTCAACTCCTTGATCATGCATCCACCTAAGATTTTTTACAAAGACAAACCAACCATTTTTAGTATCTCTTAAATTCACCCACAAAAACTCCCTTTCCTCCCTTGAATATCTATCTCCTAACATCTTATTTACCAGCGCCAATGAGCTTGGTGACATATCTATTTGGGACTAAGAGTCTGATAAAGAAATCAACTGAGTCGCTGGAATTCCCAGAATTAAATTAGTCAATAGCGAAGAACAGCTTTTCAATAGCTGAAGAGAGCACCGTCAGTTTCCCTTTCACGGAGCATACATAGTCCGTTTCCTTGATCTGTCTGTGTGAATGCTCATCGTAGAACTTTATGTTAGTTTTTGTTTTTCTCTCAATGTATCGAATAAGATCTTTTTGCGAATCCAAGTAATCCTTAACTTCACCTGAAACAACGAATCGAGCTCTTGTATCTTGGTTCTCAGCTGCACCCGCTCTTGAGGATTGCTCGTTAAATGAATCGAGGATATTCGGTGATCGCTCCTCGAGAACTTAGTAGATCATTTTCACTGCATACGCTGCTTCCTTGTAACTTCCTTCCACGCGAATCGTTCGCTGTGTCATCTTATTGATAGGCTAGTTTGCGATGACTTTCGCTCGCGACTCAGCCATGATCTCATTGATTTGCTTTCCTCGGATCCCAATCACGAAACTCACTGTCGCTAAAGATATATTTACAAATACCAGTCAGAAATCTAGAAATTTTGATCATTTTCTTCTTCCTATTCATTTTTTGAATTATTCATACTATTTGGTACAAGACATATTCCATAGAAGAGCTCCTTAGAATCAGAGTCAACCACCCTCTCTGACACAAACTTGTATGCTTGCAGAACTGCTTCGTATTTCTTCTTACTGCTATTATCTCTAAATCGCAATAACACACCACTTATTCCTGGGATAACAAACCCCTTATCGATAGTGATCTCACTTATCCCTGAGCTTTCCTTGATTGACGACAAAAAGAAACGCTCGTCTTGAGAAATTATGTCTTTGTGCGCTTTCTCAAAGAAAATCTCAAAATCAAAGATCTTTTGTTCTTTTCTAAATGAATCGCCTGCTTCAAAGAAGTCAATAGCAGAGTCTTCTCCTTTGTCATTACTTTTCTTTGAGCGTCGATTGTAACTCTTATCATCAGCGTCTTCATCGCTACTACCAAATGAGTATGTAGGGTTATCCCTATGCTTTTGTTTGCTGCTTCTTTTCTGAAGGCTTGAGATAGATCATTTCAAAAAAAAACAACAAAAAAACAGAAATTCAGAATAACAGTTTTTTCCCTCAAGATTATGCATCATTTGGTATTTTGCTTTTCAAAGGTTGGTAACTCAAAAGGCCTCACACATAGCGATGATAATTTCCATCAGCTGCAAGAAATTCCACTCTCCAATTCATCAAGAATTGCAAACTGCATCTCTATTTTTTGTCGTTTCAAATTACCTTTCCTAATAATCTCTTGAACTATTTGAACTGTTGCGATCATCTCTTCGTGATTGTTTGTCTTTTTTCGGAGTGACCTTACTCTGCTCTTCCTCCATCGTTTTCCTATGTGCAGTGTGTGTATCTTTTTGTCTTATATTTTCGATTCGTTTGATTTTTTAGATTTTTATTAGAAACTCAAACCTAAAATTATTATTATTAGTCTTTTTTGTTGGGAACGTCTAGACAATGCCTTCAAATCTCATTCAAAAAGCATATCTTTTTCATTTCATTTCATCTCCAATCTCTCTCTCTTTCTCTCTCTCTCTGATTTCACTTATTCTTTCAATAGAAATAGTCATTCAATACTTTAAAAAGGTAGTTTGGTAGAAATATTAGCAAAAAATAAAATGTCATTTAAACCTACAAAACAACTCAAGAAAAAAAATACAAATTCAATATTAAATCTCAAATAATTTATGCTCTGCTCTTCAATTTGCTAATCTTTTCATTTCTTCTTGTTCTTCTTAAGCAGCTGCTTTTTAATATGTTTGGGTACTTTATTTTCCCTTTTTTCTTTCTTTTCCTTCTTCACTTGTGCCTTCCTGTCAGCTTTAGAAAGCTCAGAGTAAAGTACATCTCCTTATTTCTTTCGCTCTTTCTTCTTACCTCCATCTTCACCATCATCTTCATCATCGCTATTACCATCTTCACCACTATTATCCTCACCATCATCACCGTCATCATCATCACCATCATCATCATCCTCATCACTTTCGCTATCACTACTATCACTACTGCTACTGTCACTGCTGCTACCATCTTTTGGTGCTTCCAAAGCAGCTGTTTTAAGCACATTCATAACTTCAATCTCAGCTAATTTTTTGCTCTCAGCTGTTCCTGAATCTTCTTCATGCGCGCATATGACCCTTGTGACTTTATCTAACTTCGTCTTGATCTTTGATACATCATTCTCATCATCTTCATCATCATCTGAAGACATTTCCTCTTCTTTTTCATCTTATTTCTCTCCAGCTGTTCCTTTATTCTACTGAATTACTCCAGTTAATTTTCCATACAACTAATCCACCATTTGCTCATCCTTGCCTTCATTGATAATCTGTCTCTCCATATTCTAATCTAATTACTTCATCGACAACTCTCCTAACGTTCTAGGGATGTACATTTCCGCAAATGCTCTTTCTTCTTGTTCGGTATCTTCCGTGCGATTTGCGATCATTGAATCGATCAGTTCATTCTCAGTTCCCTTAGCAATCGAGATATCTGTGATGAAATCAAACACTTATCTCAATGTGAATGTCAGCACCTTTTGCTTCTTGAAGTATGCATTCACATTGAAAATATCCCTTCTCAAGAATTCCAGTGAACTCGCATGATCGTGCTCGATACTCTACGAAACATCAATCATGTAGAGCTTCTCGTCATGCAGCAGCAAATTGTATTCACTTAGATCACCATGGACTAGCTTGCAGTCTGTGTACAAGACTCTCATGTCCTTTAGTAACTGCAAATACAGTTTGCTGTATTCTTCCGATGAAATATTCTCCGCGTCTTTAAGCCTTGGAGCTGCTTTTCCATCATGCCCGATGAACTCCATAACAAGCACATTGCTCTTCACTAGCAATGGCTCAGGACAAGGTATCGAGCTTTAGTAGATTCTCTTTAGATTTCTGATTTCTTTCTCTGCCCAGAGTTTAATTAGTTTTCTAGGATTGCTCTTGCAATGCCCCTTTCTGAATCTAAACTCACCTGCAACGTATTTCTCACGATCCTTAAACACGAGAATCGACGTCTTATAAATCTTAATCGCGTATTCTTTTGTCGGACTGCTCGCATGGTAGACATTCGCTTCTTTACCTGTTGAGAGACATCCGTTGATTTCACTGATAATTTTCTTATTTAGTAATTTCACAAGAATAACTCTAGTCCTAGGATCAAGCACCTACTCCACAGTTGCCCTATCGGATTTGTCCTTCACACGAGAGATCGTCTTCTGTGACTTGCTGATGTTTTCCTTGATGGAATTCAATGCCTCGTGTGATGCGCCAACTCGGGAATTTATTTTTTCCACTGAGATTTTGGAAGTTAATTTCGCGAGTAGCTTGGATTACTTGACATCATGACCTTCTGCATGCTGAACAGTGTTGTTCTCTTCGATACCTACTGTGCCTTTGTGCACGGTGACCTCGAAGTAATCTAATTCATCGTAATCAGAATCAGAGGAATTGCTGTGTGCATCGTCATCTTAATTTCTTCTCTTCTTATTTTTCTTGCTTTTTTTCTTTGGTTGTGATTGCTGCTGTTATTGCTTGCCTGAGGTGGTAACTGATTCCTTTGCTTAAGTGTCATCATGAGAACCAGTTTTTCCATCAGCTTATTCTGTACCATTTTCAGTAACTTACTTATTTTATTCTTCCTATTCGTTTCGTTATTGTGTTATCTCCTCATCTTCTGAATCCTGAGAAGAATCGTGCTTCTGATTCTATTAACTCTATGGATTAAAATACGCTTCATCTTAGAGTACAATCCTCTTCACTTTTGTCTTTTAACTCATCTCTCTTTGCTTAAGGCTTTTTAATTTGTTTTCTTGATATCTGACAGGTAAAATTCTTCTAATATTTAATATTCCCCTCAGTTTAAGCAACCCTTGTTTCTTTCTTTTATTCAACTAGTTTTAACCTTTCCTCCCAATCAGTCTTCGCTTTTTAATAATAATTCTTTCTGATTGATAATACTGCTTCTGTCTTGTTTACTAAAAAACCAAACAGAACAAAAGAATTATGCTTAGCTTCGTATTTCATTTGACTTGCTTATCAAATTCCACAATATATATTTCCATTAATTAAAATCAAAGCACTACTCAGAGTCGATGAATTACTTCTATCTGCAGTCCTTTGATTTTTCTTAAATGTGAATTTTAGAATCTCAAGAATATTTCATATTTATCTTATTCTAAAGTTAATTTTAAAAATCACTTATTATTGTAGTTGTGTTGTGAAACTGTTGGAACCTTAAGCGATTTGCATTTTCTTCTTCTTCTTGAAACAAGCCAGTTTTGAAAAGACAATAAGCACTTTCAAATTGGAATTTCCTAACAAATTCAAGATATAACATTACGAGAAAGCTCAACGAACTCCTCGTTCTCGTTGGGCAAGGGAAGAATGATTTAATTAAATTTAAGAAAATAATAAAAATAATCTGCCTTTGTCCTTCCCCCCTCCTCTTGCGATTTCAAAGTTCCAAAAGAGAAAAGAAAAAGAAAAGAAAAAAAAAGAGTTTAACTGCAACAGACAGAATTCAAAAAAGAAGAAGAAGAAGGAGAAGCCTACTTTTTTACAATTATTGCACTCACCCCTTCAAGTTTCCCTCAACTGCATTCAAACTTAATAAACATTACAACTAATAGATATCTTATGAGCGACAGTGACCCTTCTAGAATTGGACTCCTCGAAGCAACGAGCAACCTGAATAGCGCAGCATTAACTGGGATTCTTATTCCAGAGAAAGAAGCGCAGTAATTATTATCCTAGCAGCCTCATAGCTACGGTACGAATAATAATAGTCAGAAACGCGGTAGAACACTTTATCGATCGCAGAGCAACGCAGAGAATGAGAATATCTCAGCTGAATTCAAACCAGCTAATCTGGTTGCTACAACTGCAGTTCACAATAAAGTTATCAAGAGTTCACCGTCGATGTTACTGGGTTCAAGTAATCAAGGTAAAGACTCCCCGAAGGCAGCAGAGACAGTGAAGATTATGGTAGATTTGGTAGACAATAAATAATCTGTGAAATTGTAGTAGCAGCAGCAGTAGCAAACATAAAGACATTTTTCAGAATCAAAGTCTGTTTCTGCGCTTTAAGAGAGATCAATGAATGCAACTATGGGGAATTATCTTAACCTGACTGCTGCTGTGACGGATAATGTGTAATTCTCATCGGAGTAGTAGTTAAATAATCAGAAAGAGGAGAAGAACCTAAATGCAGGTTTGGCAGATACTCTGGAGGAGTTAAATCTATTCGAAGGTGAGCAATCTCAGAATCCAGGAGAGATTATCGTGATTCCAGTAGCGATAAAACCTGAAAATAATAGCACTCAAGAAGAAGTGAATACTGATGATCATAAGGGGGAGGAGAAATCAGATAGTTAGGAAAGAACAAAGAGCATTTCAGCTGAGGAAAAAGAAGATTAAAATATCTCTGTGAGAGATTCAGCATCTAATGGGGTATCAGAGACCGAAGACTAAAAGCTGTTAGTAGAGTATTCTCTAGGAGAAGAATGCACTAATAAGTTAGTAGCGGAGATTACTATTGTTCCAGGAGATGTCTTGGTTAACGATCAATAATCATAATATTCTGCTGGATCATTAAACGAGACGAACAGCCATACTATAAATTTCATTGAAACCCCTAACAGCGAATCTGATAAGCCATTGGCTATCTTTTCAACTATTCCAATGAGTATTCCATAACAAATTGAAATACACCCACAGAATAGTAGTCCTAATTTTGTAGAAACTAAACCACAAGAACAGAATTGGATATCCGAAAAACAACCATAAACCGCTTAGAAACTAGCAGTTGAAGCCAGTTAATAACTTAGAGATGAGTAAACTAAGAAGAGCTACGATCAAATGATGTTAACTCCTCAAGTTCCTAAAGAAACTCCTTTAAAATGTGGAATACCTTAGAAAACAGCAGATGGCGATGCTACAAAGACTCTGAGAACTCCTAGCACTGGGAAGAATTCGAGCTATTTGTTTGCATTACCGCCGAATGCAGAGATTACAATGAGAATGACTGAGACGTAGATAGTTCAATAGGGGGATTATTATGGGGAAATATTAAAAATCGCAAGAAATAGTGAAAATCATGAAGTTCAAGGAACAGAGAGATAAGAGAAAGATAATTGTAATTTAGACTCTGAGGATGGTCAGAAGAAGGTTGAATTATTGGGAGGATTGACAGAAGATCTCAAGGAATATGAAAGAAAAGAGGGTATTGTTGAGAATTAGCTTGAGAAATCAATTGGATCTACTGATGGAGTTACTTAGGAAAGCTAAGGGGATGTTGAATAGGTGTTGAGTGCTGCTGCAACAGCAAGTGATATCTAGACTGATTATGAATTTCTGAATGGGATAGATACTTTGATTTAGGAGATTTAATTATCACTTCAAGGTGAACAAGAAGAAGAAGGATGTGCTGTCTCTAAATAATAGCAGAACAGCGATGATATTTTCCTTCGAATCACAAATGAAGAGGAATATGAATAGGAGTTACAAAGGATCCTATACGAAGTAGAATCAGCACAAGTAAACGAAAAGATGGAAACACTGAAGGAAAACGAGTTAGCGAAGATGCGAGAGACGGAAGCGAGTATGGAGTATCTCTTAGAGTGCATGAAGATAATCAGAGAAGCTGAAGGTGATCTCGATGCGTTGCAGAAATGTATGCAGAAAGAGCAAAGTACATTAAGAGAAATATAAGCTCTCTCCGTGTAGCAAGACAGGAAGACCAAGGAAGAATAATACTTGTCCAAGGAGAAATAGGTGTAGTAGAAGTAGCAAGCCTAATAGAATAGAGCTAACAACGATGGAAGGTAATAGCAGCAATCCTCGAAATCTAATAATCAATAACCGCAGCCGAATGTCAATGTGCGTGATATTCTGACAGTTTCATTAGAGAATATCCGCTTCGGTGTGGTATTCCCTGGGAATATCTTCGAAGACGCAGTTGAAATCGCGAATAGATCTAACGACACTCTAGTCCTAAAAGCTGTTGGGTTGTGTTTGAATCCTGAGTTCGATTCTCATGGGGAGTATGTCTACAGCATTAGGAAAACAACTAACTACGATTACAACGAAAAATTGACCATTTAGATGTCACCGCAATCGACTGTGAAACTGCATGTAGCATTGAAAGTACCTAACATCCATGCTGCTACGATTCTCAAGGGATCGTTTGCAGTCACCATCGCTGGATATGACACGTATATCTCCATCCCGATAACTGCGTAGGTTGAGATACCTAAGATTGTCTGCACTAGATAACTCTTCCACTCTTCGTCTGACTGCAAAGTCATCAGGCTAGCAGTGAGAAAATCCAAGAAAAGTGACTGCAAAATACCTTTCAAGAATGTCTCCAACCATCCACTTCAAATCGAACCTGCTTGGTTGGATGATTAACAGATGATTTAGCTTGTATCGATTAGCTCGAATTAGGTTAGTAAGATAAAATAACCCTCTCCGTTTAATCTAGTCCTTTAACCAGCGTTGTTCACTGTTCCTCCGAAGGGGCTCTTCATGATGCAGTGCGTGCTCAAGCCTAGCAATGCTTACAAGGAATTCACGGAGAAACGTGCATAAGAGAATGACAAATCTGCGTTGCTGCTCAAGAACGTACTTTTGTTGAAGATTGTGAATTCATCGATTTTACTTCACTTTCCTTTGTCATTGGAGATAACATTTTGAGAGAGGGAGTGTAGCTTGGAAGAACCAATCTCCATAACAGCACAACAGGAATTCAATAAATAATAAACACACTCACACATTTATCTCTTTTTCTCCTAAAATTAAATTCAAACTATTTGCATATTTCCCGCCTTATCTGCTTATTTTAATATCCAAATACCTGCACAATTCTCTAAAATAATCCCCTTTTTTTGAAAAGGAAAAAGTTAATTGCTTCCCTCTTTTATGCTGTTGTTATGTCCATCTTAAACCATACCACACGCACATATTACATATTCCCTTAATCACCATATATTAAGTTGATTCATTTCTCCTGATCGCAGCCTTGCTGCATCTCATTCAAGCCCTTGAAGTTTCTTCTTGAGATTCAGTTGGAAGCACTTGTACTCCCCTTCCAGATTACTGAGCAGTGTATTAGTTATTTTAAACCCTGCAATTTCCTATTTTAGATGATCAATATTCGCAATGATTTTCTTTTCAAGCAGACTCTCCTTGGAACTCATGAAAATGTCCACGCGAATCAAATCAGACATTGTATGCAAGATCTCATCGAATTCTAAAACAAGCAACTTTGGCGATAAATATTTCAGCACCCAGAGAACAGACTTGAAGAATCCTTTCCAGCCTTCACAGATGAAGATATCCCATATGACTGTGAGAAGGTATGAATCCATGGTGTACTGGAAAACACTGCTGAAGAGCGTGATAAACCAGCTCGTTGCGTAGTAATTTGCATCTACACCTTCTTGTTTAAGATGCTCGGAAAGCTCAGGCAGGAATATGCTGAGGAGTCTCTCAAGCTAATAGAACACAACTTTGAGAAATTCAAAGTTATCGGTTAAGAGCACATTGAAGTATTGATTCATGATCCTGTGGAAGGCCTTGTAAGAATCACACTCGTCTTGGATGCAGAGATACAGGTAACCTGCAATGTAGTTCATTCCTTAGCAGTAGGAGATCTACTTGTTGTTATACGCAAATACTCTGAGGAGACTCTGCAGTTGATTCGGATTGATGCGCTCTGAGTGCATATGCAAAGACCTAATCAAAAAGCAGAAATAAAATGAAAATATCCTGGCATTTTTTGTTAATTTTACCTGTTCACATCAAGTGTGATGATTTCCTCGATTGGGTCATGTTTGGCATTCATTGCTGCGTCATTTTTCATCTCAATATAATTCAAATCTAACGCTTGGGTGTTCAAGACTTTCAACCATATTTTGATCCTGTGCTTCTCCAGGAACTGACTCTCTGCGTCGCTGAACAGGTAAGTCTTGTAAAGCTA
>Ga0302271_10000852_pt1 | contig 30073 bp, 15 predicted proteins | sample III_Bog_N1_1_FD_198767 | JGI IMG/M metagenome (GOLD analysis project Ga0302271, IMG submission 198767) | Peat permafrost microbial communities from Stordalen Mire near Abisko, Sweden - III_Bog_N1_1 | ecosystem: Environmental > Terrestrial > Soil > Wetlands > Peat | place: Sweden: Abisko... | reverse complement strand
TGTTGTTTTGATAAATGTAATATTTGTTTCGCATATCTTAAGGAAGCTGACTAGTAGCTGGCCGTTGACGTGTCTGTTACGGTTAATTTGTTTATTAATTTGGTAAAATAGGATTCTATGAACCTTGTTCTTGACTGGGCTGCTAAGCAATACCTTGTATAATCGATCGCCAAGTCGATGGAGCTGTTAAATTAGTCGCTCGGGATTAAGCATCCCCTGTCCCTGTGTATTCCATGGATAGATTCACAGGTAAAATAAGATTCGAGATTGGCATAGGTTATGCAGCTAGATTCTGATTTATTTATTGTCTTAATTGGACAAGCGAAGAACGCTGCTGGATCAACTGTTGTCTGACATTTTCTGAGAATTATTGCTAGAACGAATAGATATTTGTGTACTAGAGAGGTGCATTAAACGCAGAATTATTTCCAAATTATCGCAGCTGCTGATTTCCTGCTATTTGTTGGGCTACAAATTATGGCTGTTGTTGTTATTGTTGCATTGATTATTGTGATAACACTCTTGAAGGAGGAGTCCTTGGGAGTTGCTAGCTATTCATGTTCATAATTGCTTGGTTAAAGTTTTGAATTGGATTAAAATTAAGATTGATATTGTTATTTGGATTTGAAATGCTACTGTTGTTGTTATTATTTAGAGGATAGCCCATTTAATTATATTACATAGATTCTTGCTGATTGGACCCACCCACTAGCATCGAAGGTTACGGCATAATCTACTAATTCTAATTGACTGGCTGAAGAAGTTTGAAAGAGCAAGTTCTTCCTGAAGGTTAATCCTAGCCTAGATTCAATACTTATGCCTGTGTTCTTTATATCATTTCGATGAATCGTTAGCTATTTTATTACATTAATTAGTTTCTCAATTGTATTTACTGCTATTGTTGCTATTATTGGAATTACTACCAGTGATATTGCTATTAAAGTTATGGTTCAGTGTAGTATTCGTTGTTTGGAGGAAGCTAAATTGATTAGTTAGCGTTATTCAGGAGTTATGATATGTTGTTGTCTTAATATTACATAATTATGTCAGGAGATTATGATGCTCCTGCTGGACCTTCTTCAGTCATCATAGCACCTTGAGCAGCAGCAATACCATTGTCTTCGTTTTCATACTGACAGTTATTATTGTTAATAATCTTGTTGTTATTGTTAACTTCTTGTAAACCTATTTTTTGATCTTTCTAGCATTATTCCTCAAACTCCTCCTATTCCCCTTGAATGAGCTGCAAGAACTGCTGCTCCTCATCAAGTTCTTCCTTCATCCCTTAATATTATTGTTGCATTTCTTTGTTACCATTATCTCTAAATTACCAATTCGGTGAGTTCTTCTTCTTACTTTGTTTTTTATTTGCCTCAGACTATTGTCCCTGCTGTGAACTTTATAGTAGTTATTATTCTCCTTTTGGATCATTTTTCTTCCCTTTTTCTAATACTAAATCAGCCTCGATGTCATAGTTGACATTTCGATTTTTGATGGATTTATTATCTAACAATTACTCTTGATGTTCTGTTCTAAACTTCATACTGTTTTACTTCCTATTATTTTCTGAATCACTGTTATTGTCTTTCCGTTCATTTCCCACTAATCTCCCGCGATATTTTGACTTTTTTAAAGGCACCCTATTCAATCCAAAACATTAAAAGATTTTTACATGTCAATCTAACATATTTTTGAGATTACCTCAACAGATCTTCAACTTCATTTCTGGCACTTTAAATGCGAGATTTCTTTTGGAATCCAGATGAACTTTCCCCTTCAGATTTATCTTCTTCAGGACTGTTTTCAGCGAAACCAACGTTCCCGACAGTTGTTGGAAGCGATGCAAGTAGAAGATCCTTCGTTTAGACAGGGTTTTCGTGATTTTAATGTTATGATTTCTCATTAATTGAAGAAGGATGATCACAATCCTAGGGGATTTTCAGTAAACAAAAGTAATTTGTCAATTTTATGTCGTTAAAGTTGGCGATCTCATTAAGATTCTTTCTAAATTTACCTCTCCTTCTTGCTGAGTATTGATTTTTTGAGATTGATACCATTGTTGTTATCGATGTCTTTGCGATGAAAATCCTAATTACCCTTCAGTTTAAAGCTATGAATTTGGAACAAATAAATTATCATTATTGTCATTGTCATTGTTATTGTTCTAGCTCATTCTTTTCGTTTCTACTGCCCTGTTTGGAGCCTAAACTGACACGAATAAAAATGGAAAATTCAGATTGGAAATCCTCCTACGAAAACTTTTTAAAAATAGTGGTTATTTCTGCTTTGAATTTAATAGTGGATATATATTAATAATCATTGCGCTTGCGTTCCCCCCTCGTATTCCCTTTAAATTCCATCCCAAACCTTTGAAATCACCCACAGTTCGCGTGATTGCTTTCAATTTGTGTTAATTTTGGTTAGGTTTATGATGTCTAACTTTTTCTTTCTTCAAATTTTCCTTATTTCTTTTTTTTCTTCTTTCAATCACTCAAATCATCTTGCTCCTACATGCAATTTCATTAAAAAACAAGGGGGTTAAGCCAATCCACATCTTCTATCCGCTATAATTCAGCCCAAAACTGAAGGCAATCTTATCCCTCCTGATCATTCAAATTATTTTAATTATGTATCACATATGAGACCAATTTTTTATGTGGATAAATTATTTTTAAATTTTTCTGAATTTTTTTCTGAAAATAAAAACAAAAATAGTGTTCGAGCTTTTGAGCTTTAATTCCTTTTGCAATTTTTGTAACTCATGCTTCAAAGTCACTCGCTTTTACTGAAATATTTTTTGTGTCGTTTTACAGAGTTAGGAATCTTCTTAAAAATAGAATTAACTATTTATTTTTTATCTCCAAATATTAAATAAGCAAATGGAAGTAACACATATTATTTCGTGCTTCAAAAGTCATTATTCGAAAGAAATCATAAGGTAAAACTGTTAAAAATTATGTAGAGATTCTACTCGTAGTTCTTCATTCAGTTTAAATTATCAGTGAACAAGTGGGCATTTCAGGTAAAACTAGACACAAAAAACAGTCACAGTGGATTTTTAAATTTGAAAATCACTCCAAAGTTAGCATAAATCTACAAGTTTAAATTGATCCTTTTTAGCTGAGTTATTCTTTTTAAATAAACCAACCATTGACAGTAAAATCTTAGAAGCTAAATGACTGACTCCCCTCATTTCAAATATTTCTTTACGCGTTGGAGCATGCAAAATAGCATATTAAGTAGATTCAGTTCTATGAATGCAGCTTTTAAATGAGTTACATTTCGATTTCTTCTGATTTATCTGGATCTGAGGATATTTATTTTTCAATGTGATCAATGTGATGAGGTAGGGGCATATTCTTGTTGGGTATATGATCAAGCATCCTTCCGAGAGTGCAAAATGGAAAAGTATAGGATGCTATCATTGCAAGCAGACTTGTGCATGCAAATACTAAGAACGGAGAATATAAGTCGATTTCTATTATCCAAAATATCAGATATGGTATGACAGTAGCTCCAACTCTACCTACACCTCCACACATGCCGAATCCTACAGTTCTTAGAAGTGTAGGGTAAACTTCGGTACTAAACGGATACAGCATAGCATAGCATAATTTCATAAAGAATCGCGCTATTGCTGTAAACACAGAGAGAAAGCTGCTTTACCCATTCATGTAGCATAGCAAGTGGAATACCATAGAAAAACCAAAACATATTGTTAGCGAGTTTTTCCTCCCCAATAACGGATGGTCAATGATGATAAATGACACAATAAACGAGGGTGTTTCACCTAATATTGTGATGAGATAGTTACTGAACGATTTAGCAGTTGCGCCTAAAATAAATGGCATGATTGCTAGCTAGCCAAAGTACATAGCATTTTCCATAAACCAGACGATCCACATCCGAACAGTTACCCCAATGTGTTCTTCATTTAGCAAGGCGAGAATACTTCCTTGATGTTCCCGATTGATTATCGAGTGCGACCAGTTTTTAAGATTTTGTTTCTCTTCTTCTGAGAGATCCTGTGCTTCTGAGCCAAAGTTGATTTTGATAATCGCGTTGATTATGCTGAAGCTCTCCTCAAAAGTTCCAATTGCCATGAGAAAGCGGGGAGATTCATATAAATAGATCGATGAGAAGATAAACACAAAGATCGATGGGATTGAGCTGATTGCCATCATTAATCGCCAATTTCCTGATTGAAAACTATCAAGGCAAGCCATCGCGAGTAGGCATCCAAGAAGTTTGCCGAAAGAAACGAATAAATTTAGAAATACTAAGCCCTTGCCGCGATATTAAATCGGAATGATCTCACTGAGCATTGAGGTAGTCAGTGGAAGAGAGAATCCATATGTGAAACCATATAGAATCCTCATGAAGCCCATCGAAAAGAATGAGTCCACAAAGTAAAACGAAATACTCACAAAAAACAATGCAAAGGAGCTTAACCGAATCGATATCTTTCTTCCATATCTGTCTGCTATGAGTCCTGTTACGCAAGATCCAAGTGCCGTACCCAAATAAAACAGACTAGTTAATGTAGCTACATCCAGAGAACTAATACCCCATTCATACTAAATCACAGGATTCGTAAATGACATCAATACAAGCTAAACTCCATCATTTAGATCTATCATTACAAGAATTGCTATCGCTATTTTCTGGTATTTCCCAAAACCAATTCGGTATGTCACTAGATCATCAAATGACATTGTTGTTAATTGGTATTTTAGTTACCACTTTCTTTTTTTCTTTGTTTAGTTGTGCGTAATTTGAGTCTATAATAGAACGGTTTATTTGGTAAAATAAGGGGCATATTAATTCAAAGTATTATCAGATCGTTCAAATGTGAGCTAATTAATCCACACTAAGTATCCAACAAAGAAATTTGATTCAAAAACGTTTATCTTAAAATCATATGAGATACATATGGGGAAGTATCCTTTGAAGATTTGTATTCATTATTATTTTCATTTTAAGAATCAAAAAACCATTTTTTCAGACTGAAACAGTGACTTTCAAAAGAAATTTCAATTTTTAGCTTAGATCTTTAAATATTCTTCTTCTAATAACTTCTTTGCAAATAGGAGCAGTTCATTTATCTAATAAAAACACCCTTGAATTCTTAAGCCATGTTAATTACATAACAAAAGGATAAGATCCTTAGATCTCCTGGCATAAAATAAAAATTAAGCGCTCTGAATTAAAAGAACAATCTCCATAAAAAAACAGACAATAACTATCAAATTATCCTTTATTTTTAAATCTTTAGAAGTCAATTAAGTTATCTTCCAGTAGCAATGCTGAATATACGATTTGTGGATATTGAATCAGGCAGTCAGAAATTCGATGGAGATAGGAATCTCTTCAACAATATGCTGATGACTTTTGATAGGATCACACTCGATGAGAGTCTTAAAAGGATTTATTAACTGATCCTGAAAGGAACTAGCTTAAAGAAAGCAATAGACGAAACTAAGAATTTATAAAAAGCTGCTTAGACTATTGAAGCGTAAGGTCTTTGCATGCATGTTGGTAACTTAGTTGCTAAGTTGTAGCAAAATGAGAATGTCTAAGATCGTACATTCCATGCGTTAGTTGATCTTGACAGTTTCATTGAGAAATGTTATGACTTCAAAGATGAGCTGAAAATTATTATTAGAGATAGAAATCTGAATAATTAATAAACTGTGAAGGAAATACAGTATGACATCAGATCTACCTTGCATAACTACAATATTGAAAACTAAAACTTAACTAGATCAGGAGTGAAAGCGATGAATATCAGCTAGATAAATCAATATGAAAACCACTCGGAGATGACTCAAACAGCTGTTCTTGCTGAAAGTGTTTACCCTGATGTATAAAACTAAAACTACTCATATTATGTGAGTGTGCAGAAACTCAAGGGAACTTTCTAAGGATAGAATCAGGCTTATTAACAAAATGATAATCTTCTTTTCAAAGATGAATTACTCTAGCAGTAATAAGAGCAAGAATAATAATATTGGCAATAGTAACAACTTTAGCAAAATCAAATTGACTATCAAGATGGATTCTACAATGAAGAGATATCAGGATAGAAATAATAAAGAATGAATCCTAGGCCAATCGAGCAATTAAAAGCTGCTAGAAATGATGAAGATGAATCTAATCCTATTGACACTTGCTAATGCAATATTTTCTGAGAAAGTAATTTGAGAAAAGGTAGTTTTATTTAAAAAGTATTTTTGTTTTCCTTGATCGTTTGGTTCCAATATGAGTTTTTGTGATATTGCTATTAAGATGTTTAAAGATTTTAAAATATTCATTAAATAAACAAATAAATACAGAAGTGTTAGCTATTTTGTTTGCCAGTTAAAAACCAAACAGATTTTTAAGAAGTAGATACCTCCTTGGTTATCTACTGTTGTTCTTTGAGAAATTAACATTTTGATATGAAATAAATGCAATGGATGAATTCCTATCTGCTTTTGGGAAGATACATAAAAATGAAAAAGCTTAATCCTAAAGGGATCAAAGAAGCAGCTTATGGTACCTTCCATAACTTTTATGTATGTGTGAATCTCTTTGTTTTTACTTAAAATGCAAGTTGAAACAAAACCATCATAAAATGTATGTATTCTAAGCGTTTTTTTTATTCTACCTTCGAGAACTAAAGCAAGTTTTGAAAAACTCAACTTATCACCAACAAAAGTAAAAATTATGAAATAACAAAGAAACGTCTCCTCCATGACAAAATGAAAGTTAAGATATTTTAGGCTAGCAATGGATGGATGGATAAGTATTTTGATAGCTGATTTCCTCAAAAAACTGATCAGAGAGAGAGGATATTAAATTGATATTTTACCTTCTAAGATTGATTAGGAAAATCGTATTATCACTTATTAGATGTAAGGAGATATATTCAGAGATTACAAGGGAAGAGTGTGCAGAATATCTGCAATAGATAACAAAAATATCTTTAAACATATCTGAGTTAAAGGTAGATTTGAATTTTTATGTCATTTATTTCAGGACATCAATAAATGTATCTAAATGACTATTACAAGCTTATCTTAATAAATAAGAGTAATTAAGACTTTATTTTGAGCATTTATGGATTATTCTTCGATCATCAAATAAAAATATGTGGAAAAGGCATTTCTTGGGAAGATTATTTAACAAAAAAAAAAGCTGATTATTCAATGTAAGCTCTTCATGTTTTTTGGAGATATCACTCATAATACTAACCTTTGTTGGAAAAATGAACTCAATTACTCACAAAGCATGAATGCTCCTTCGTTTTGATTGAAATCAAAGTAAAAAGATATTGATATCCTCAGAATATATTTCTGAATTTGTGGTAATGCAAAAATGAATGATAAATACATGAGTGATAAAGGAGCCAAGTTAACTTACATTCTTAAAAAGGGAGGTTATTGATATTTAAGTATTGAAATCAAATATCGTCTATCTCAATCTTTTAACTCTTTTTCGCTGAACAATTATTAATATTTTTACGATTTGTCCTACTCAAAAATATGTGCTTTTCAATATCATGAGACAAGGAACGGTGTTTTCTCCCTTTAAACAAAATAATAAGCTATTTTTTGGGCATTTTTTTAAAAAAAATAGGCTTAAAACATCTTAGTAGCAAATAATGTGTCTAAAATCACTTTTTTTGTTGTCAAATTTATTATTTGAATTCGCGGTAATTTCTAAGCCACTGGATTAATTCCATGGATTTCACACTATTTGGAATAATAATCAGTTTTATAAATAATGTGAAATTTAACATGTGGAGATATTTGCTGTTGCTTATGAAGATTGGTTACTAAGAATTGGTGGATAACACGTATTTAGAGTAAGTACAGTTTATCTCATCGATTACTAGTGCTAATTATGTACAGCACTTTGAGAAATAATACAATCAAAAAGCCTCTAATGTTTTTCAACTAATAACTACCACTATTCAAAAACAAAAATATGATAATTTCTTAAACTCAAAGCTATTTAGTTTAAATATAAAATGATATTTCTGAAAATCGATATGGATAGGAGTTAATATCACTCCATAAAAGAGGGAGTCTAGTATTTTGGTTGTTGGTTTTATATAAAACTAAGATAAGGGAGACATCAGAAAAAATCAGCTCAGAAGAATCATTTGCTGAAATTTTAAATCAAACCCTTGCTAGGTCAAACAGACATTTTCCATTATGTTGTTACTCAAAAAGTGATTAAATCAATAGTTGCCTTTTATCGTATAATTTCCCACGATAATTCACAAATCCATATTTTTCTCTCAAACCTAAATCAACAAAAAAAGCTTAAAATCGCATATTGGTGTAGAACATCCAAAAACAAGAAACATTCAAAAAGATCAAGTTACCAATGAGTTTGTGCTGTTCTTCCTCAATGAAAATAGCCTAAGGAAACATTTTTTTCATGGGAAATTTGCAAGTTAGCCCAAAAGAGAGAGAATTATTCCTTTCTTTTTTATGGGAGGCTTTTTGAAAATTAAATCCTACGCAATTTCCATCTATTCTGGGTGGGAAATCGAATAATTTGAGTGGATAAATTGGGGCTGTTTAAAGTGGGACGGATGAAGCGGTGACGTAAGCACAACAAAAGTGATTCTCAAGAGATTAATGGAGAAGAGATCATTTCTAAGAATGTGAAGGTTACAAAAGATTTTTAATCATTAAGTCTAGCCCATATCTGTGAGGTTAAATACCTCCGGGGATACTCTGCCTCTTGAGTAGCAACAAATATTTAATTCCAAAGATAAGAAACATCAACATATTCTTGAATCGGATTAGCAAACAGAAAACAAAAAGAGTGATTTAAACCAACTTTCACAGCAATTCTTTTTAAATAAAATGGCACAAATCAACACTCAGAAGATTCTGAAAATTATTTCCTTTATCCTGATCAACACAGCCATCGCCTTTTGCTTGACCATGGTGATCATCCTCGGAATCTACATGCAGCAGAGAATCGATACTTGCTATGCTGTTGGATACACAGACTGCGGGCATCGAATCAGTGTCTACACCTACGGGCCGCCTTTCAGAAATGTCACCATGAAATTCATTGTTGACATTATCACTCAGTCAATCCTTGGAATTGCTGGGATTGCTATGGTCTTTTGCCTTCAGAAAACACCTAAAATTGTGAATGCAATTATTCTTGTCTGCCTTCTTGCCCTCACGCTCATGTCTCTTGGTTGCACAATCAAAAGTATCGACTAAGAAGACGAAGAAAACCATAAAGCCTTCACTGAAACAATCCCTGGCCTTGTTATTTCCATTCCAGCTGGAGAAGCAACACTGGCTGGTTACAAGACTCAGCTTGCTGCAGACGAAGCTGCACTTGCAGCAGCCACAGCTATTAATGATACTGCAACAATTGGAACTATGACAATAGCGGTTGCTACAGGGAAAAAGAAAGTTAGTGGAGTAGAGGCAAAGTTAGCCCCCGCTTACAGTGCTTATAACGCTTTGACCACTCTTAAAGACGATTATTACAGATATCGAGACTCTGCATTAGCTTTGGAATTGGTCACTTTTTCTCTCATTTACACATTCATCCTTCTCAAAGTTTTCTATCAATTGTATTTGTATCTCTAAGCCAAGGACATGGCTTCTCACTACAGCTAAGCAATTTAGTTACCGAACATCGACCCTCTCATCAAGGGACAAAGCAACGTCACAGATAATCTGGAACACATTGAACTCAAAGGAAAATCCAGCAGCGAATCAGAGGCAGTTGGTTTCTCTACGCACGTCTGAAGAAGGAGCAAGCCTAAAGCACTCAATCACATTCGATTTCCTCCATAATTTTCAGCAATTTCTTTTTTTACTTCGATAATTTTTTACTGGAAAATACAACATAATGCAGTCTAATTACGATTAGTCACAAAACTGCTAAGCAGAGGAATATGTGTGTGCTCTTCATTCATTAAGCTTATCTGTTCTGTTTATTCGCTATCACTTAAACTATTATGCTTACTTCTTCATTTCAATTTCGTTCCATAAATATTTACAAAGAATATTTTAAATCAAAGAAAACTACAACAATAAATACTTTTTCTAATTAATCTCCCTTTAGTTCTACATTCCCCTAATGTTGTGTAGTAGAAAAAACTCAAATATTTAAATATTTGATGGGCTTTATTTACCCAAGGACTTATGATTAACTTGTGATGGGAAAAAAATATTTGGATGTAAGCTTACATCTTCTGTTAAACAAAAAAAAGATTATTTATTGATTTCTGCAGAATATACGCATCTCATAATTAAGCATAGTGATTCTCCCATTCAAAGCTCGAGATCTTAGAAGAAACAGAAATCATTCAGATGTTGATGCCTTTATTTATTAACTTTTGGAAAATAATAATATTCCCCACAAAAATTATCAATTTATCAGATTTCTCAACTATTTTATTACTATTAAAAACATAACAAAACTAAAAGTTGTCCTTCTAAGAATGTTATAGTTGTTTCTTTTCAATCTACTTCTACTGATGCTTTTACCTTCTTCTTCTTCAGAGCGTTGAGGATAAATTTTTTAGCGATATTACCTTCAACACTGTCTTATTATTCTCTCTCATTCTTGTGCAGTTCCATCTTCAAAAAAAAAACAAGATGAGCTTTTTGAGGAAAATTTTGAAAACAAAATCCAAAATCAATTATCCTATGTAATGCCTGAAAAGTTGAGAAACAAGATAATTGAATATTTTAATAGAGACTTTGTGTCTATTGAAACGATTTCAATTAATGAAGGTTTTAAAAAATTTGTAGTCCCTAAGAACAAAACAATAGATTTCTTGAGCCACTAGAAAGTTCTTGTATTCTATCTAGCTTCATCTGCTTTTCTACTTTGTAAAAATAAAGAAGATCCAATCCATCAATAAATAAAGATCATTCCCTTGTAAATAATCAGATTTTTTACTCAAATATTTTTAGTATTACTAAATGAGTGATTTTCATATTCAGATTTCATACATTCCATTGTTAGTTAGAAGAATCATGAGCTATCCGCATTTTTTCATAAATGTTTCTGTATCATCCCCTTTACCAAAAATCAAGCCATTCTCTCTTTAGGCCAATTGTTTTTTTATCCACATTTTTCCAAATATTTTGCTTGAAAAAGTATCGAGAAAAAATACTTTAACTTTCAGTTATTAAAAAAAAAGGATAGGTTATTATATCTTTTAATGTTGAAATGAAAATTGAAAATATTTAAACAAATTAAAGGTTTTCTATTATGAAGTCTACTTGAGGATTTTTTATCAAAGGCCACACTTAAAAATAGCCTGTAATAACTGTAAAGAGAAGGAATTAATTTTTTTCAAAATGGAAATAAAAATGAAAAGAAGGAAGTTTGAGATATTAAAATACTCAACTCTTTGCTAGAAATGCATATTTTCTCATCATTAGAGGATATTGTTTGAATTAGATCAAAGAGAAAATCTATCTGAAAATAATCAAGTTCTAAAATACTGCTTTCAGTATGCATAAATCAAGTTATCTATTGATTGGTTCCTTAAATTACTGACTCATTTTTAAATCAGGAAATCACTTAATATTAAATGATAAATGCTTCGTAAATACCTAGTTCCTTTATTTTAAAATACTTTAAACTCAAATCAAAGTTTTGCTGATAATAACACCCATTTGATTACCTGAATACTTAAGCTATCACAGTTTGTTTCACTATTTTCATTTAAAAAGAAACTAAATAAAAGCAATGAAAGAAAAACACCTAATGAAGAATAATCAATTTGGTAATTGTTTATCTTTTAGACAATGAAGAGCTCTTTGTGGGGGATGGGGAGGATTAAGAGAAGATCAAAAGGGAAAGAGGATTAATGTAATTATTTTTAAAATTTTGTGGGGGGAAATAGAAAAATATAACTTCTGGTGTGATTTTATGGATGGATTATTTGATTGAATTAGTATTCAATGTTACAGGAGTTGGAAAAATGAGGGAGTTTTTTAAAGCTAAAATGCAGATGCCAAGCATGAATATCACTTAATCAGATATTAGGGAATGTTGGACTCATTAGATTTCTTTTTGATACTAAATTCTAAAACAGTAACGAATCATTTCAAAGCCGAAAAGCAATTTGGAGGTATTTGTAGCTAAAGAAGATACACTTAAATGAATGATCTAGAAGGATTATCAAAATGAATAATAATAATCTCTTTGGTAGTTTTCTTGATTTTTTGTAGGAACGAATAGAAAAAACAGAATAATGGTAACTTTATTAGCAATGTTCAAGCTCAAATTTGATACTACAATAAATTTGCTTGAGATATAGGATGAGAATTATCTCTTTAAATATGGAATCTGTGTTGAAGAGGCAGAAAGGATTCTGAGAGATTAGAGCTTGTGCCGAACTGGCTAGAAAAATAAGCAAAAAAGGGCTCATTTCGTGTTATTAAGAAAGAGAGAAAGTTTTGAAAGTGAAAGCTACCATTAAAAATCAAGAATATGTAATAGGCATGCGATCCGAAAAAGTAAATAAGTAGATAAATACAAATAGAATAGAGCTTTTACTTTCTATTAACAATCTATGTAAATTACCAAGTACCTATTTGAAATTTTAGATATTCGTTGGTTTAAGAATAATCTACCCTTTAAACAAACATAAGCTTTCTTGTCATTTTGAACTGGAAATTTACTCAAATTAGGTAATAATGGCATAACGAAAGACAAAAAAGTAGTTACAACCTTGTAGAAGGAGGAGAAACACAAAGAAACCATCAGAGACAAAGAAAAAGAGCTAGAGAGGCATTGCATGGAGAGAGAAAGAAAGAAAAATAAAACTGAGATAAAGTGGAGATTGAAAGAACTAACACTGGCTGAAGATAAGGAGATTACGTCAGCGAAGGGGGGAAAGGAGCAGTGTAGGAAATATATAAAAAATAAATTATTTTTATTAAAACAAAAGTTGAAAAAACTGAAGGACTAAGAAGCTTAAAAGTTCTCCTAGCCAACTTAAAATTATTAGATAACACTTGCCAGATGAGCCAACTTGGAGGTACCAAAAGCATAAGCAACGATGTTTCCTCGAATTTCCATGTGTGCGTGAGAATTCGACCAACGAGCAGCGCTTCTTATGAGAATCAAGGTCACTAAGAAAATCAAAAGTATGTGAGAGCAGGTCCAGAGAATTCGATTCTATTGGTGTAGCCTCATTCAACGTAAGGTGATAAAGTCTTTATCTACGATGAAGTGTTCGATGCAAGCTGCAAGACCAGAGAAATCTTTGAGAAGGTGATCAAGCCTAATCTTGGTGAATCTCTCTTCAGAGGTAGAATTTTGCAGAAAAAATTATTTAAATATTTGAGACTACTTATGAATCAGAATAAAGGATAATAAGAGATGAAAGGAACTAGAGCTTTATTGATTTTGTTTCGGGATGGAATGGGAGGAAAGATTGATTTCTTTAGAAAGAGATTTCGTTAGTGATTTTTTGAAAAGAAAAGAAAAATAAACAAATTTATCAAAAAACAAAAGAAATTATATTACAAAGCTCATTTGATCTGATTAACTTATATTTTTAAATATTTAGGGTTCAGCCATACAGTCCTTGTCTATGGAATGACAGGCTCAGGCAAAACATACACAATGTTCGGAGATAACTGCTCAGAATCACAGTCGCTGCAGCAACCATCAAACCCAATAAACTATGGACTCCTTGGAAATCCTGAACCTATTTCTGCTATTAACCCTAATAGAGTCAGTATGAATACAGATGCAGTAATCGACGTCGATGGGCCGTTAAAAGGTGGAGAAGTATTTGATGCGACAGATTGCAAAGGTGGAATTGTGTCAGAGATCATCAAGCTAGTCCTAGCTAATCAAAGTGAGAACTAAAAGACAAAGCTAAGAATGAGTTATCTGGAGATCTACAATGAATCTATTAGAGATCTTCTCTCGAATGAAGCGATGACAGCTGATAATCTGATGATCTTAGAAGACCCAGACAAAGGAGTTTATTGTCCACTTCTCAGCGAGAAAGACATCAGCGGACTAGATTAGATATCATCTTTGATAAGAACAGGAAACAGAAGAAGAGTCATGGCCAGCACGAAGTTAAACTAATTCAGTTCCCGATCGCATGCAATCATTTAATTGTCCCTCGAGATTGAAATCGCCAATAATGGAAAAGTCACAACATTCTTGACTCCAAAGCTATATTTGGTGGATTTAGCTGGTAGTGAGAGAGCATCCTCAGCCGAAAGCAAGGGTGTAAGGCTAAAAGAAGGATCGAATATCAATAAGTCCTTGCTTTCCTTAGGGAATTGCATCACTGTGTTGTCTTCAGCGGGTAAAAATGAACTACAAATAATTCAAAAAATCTTAAGTTTCTTTTAGAGATTTCTAATGATAATTATATTGTTTTTTAGACAAGGCAAAGAGGCACGTACCATACAGAGATTCCAAACTAACTCGACTCCTGAAGGAGAGTCTCGGAGGAAACGCAAAGACTATTCTAATCGGTTGTGTGACTCCAGCATTTAGATTTGTTGAAGAAACCATAAACACTCTGAAATATGCTTAACGAGCAAAAAGTATCAAGAAAGAAGTCTACGAGAATGTCAAATAAATCTACAATGCACTCGAGAAAAACGCAGAAGTTAAAGAAGTCCATGAAGAAATCGAAAGTTTAAAGGAGTTATTACAGTAAAATGCCATGACTGGAGGCAACCCTGAGGAGATCTTAGGTGAGCTATGCGCTCTAGGAGCAGGTGCGACTGACGAAGAAGTCATGAGAAAGCTGTAGAATGCTTCAGGCGGTCCACCAACGGAAGAATAAGTTTTATCAAGTTCACAATTTTAATCGCATAAAGCAAGATTCGCGCACTAGTTCTAGCTGTTAAGTGATCATTTCGAGGATATTCTATTCAGGAACAGAGAACTAGAATGCAATTTAGGAGAGCACAAATAAGCGAAAGAGTAGAATGAGAGACTCATCCATGAAATCATGGATACGATTAACCCAGCTAGTTTAACGCAAAAAGACATGAGTTATCGGTTGGATAAAGTGAACATGCTAAGAGGATTAATAAAAAACAACGATGATGTCGTTAATCGGCTGATGAAGGAGCGTACTGAGAATGAAGGGATTAAAGATGCTGTCAAACGAGAACTCGAAAGTTTGTATGAAGTGAAATTTATCTCTGAGTGCAGGGAACTTTCGAATTTCTAGCTGTATACTTCCTTTGAGCAAGAGAAGAAGAGGTTACAGTAGTAGATCGATCTGCTGCAGGAAGAGTAGAGACTACGTGTGGAGGAAGGGAAAAGGAAAGATTAGTAGATCCACAAACTGAAGGACGAAATTCAATTTGTCAAAAAGAAAGCAGCATAGGCTGAACTTTAGCTCCAGCAATAATAGGATCTTCTCAAGGCGAAGAACATAAAAGGCAGAGGTAGATTCTTGAATGTGCGATCATCGACATTCGTGCAAGGATCCAAGGTCACTCCGAGAAACCTATCGTAGACTAACACGAACAACAACGCCAACACCAACAATGGTAGCTCTAATAACCTTGCATAATCAAAGTATCTGCAAGTTTAGACATTCGTACCATCTTCGAGTATCTCTGCGAGTTCCCTCCGCGGGAAGAGCTAGAACATGCGATCGAGTATGTATAATTCTCGCAAGATTATCTAAAACGACAATCAAAATGATGAGATTGTTGGGATTAAATCGATGACAGATGTGTACAACTTCAATGATGGCTAAAGCAGTCCTTCAACGAGAGAATACGAGGAATTCCGCAGAAAGGAGTTTATTATTGAATCTTAGCTGAAGAATCTCTAGAAAGCATCTTCTGCTAAGAATGTAGTTGCGTATGGTCAGCGTATGTCTGAGAACATCCAAGGTAATACTGCTGGATCTTCAACTAACTTCTAGTCGCCTAATAGACAATCAAACAATCCTATTAAATCGTCGTTTAAGTCATCTTTCATCGATTTAGCTCCAGCTTAGAATTCAGATTAACTTTCATCAGCGCAGACTACAGGTATCAGCTAAGATAGTGGGTCATTTAAGAACAACAAAGCCAATAATAGTACTAGAAACTACAATAATAATCGTGACTACGGCGTTGTTTTAACAGAGCCTGATATCGTTTCAAATTCGAACAATCCTGGATATTTCGGGAATTCCTCAAGTTATGACTCTAACTACCTTAGTGGTTTAGCTAACTCAACTGGAAGTCTCAGTAATTCCAATGGAGCACTCTTCAATTCGTATTAACCTGTTTCTTCCTCGAACTACTAGACTAACTTCTAACATTTCGTTACTCCAACTATTCTCTACAACAGTGGGCTAAGCTAGAATGCAAATAGTTTGAATGGATCATCGACATTCAACAATTCAGTTTCAAGTGAAGGTGAACAAAACAACAACAACAATCGAAGTGGTTCAAACCAACGAAAAAGCGATATTGGTCATTAAGAAGACGGATAAGTCAAGCGAAGTTCATTCAACACTGATGGTTCGAATAAGAAAAGCAAAACTGTCACCATAGCAACACCTTCTTCTACTAAGCTTTCTCCATAGCAGACACAAGTAAGTGCTGAGAAAAGTTACTCCGGTGTATTCTCGCCAATTATTGAGAGCTTGCAAGAGTAATCAATTCTGAATACATCTTCTCCGAATGACCCAACTCCAGTGAATTTCAAGCCCAACAAGGACTCGAAGTTTCTCATTGAAAACAAGCAGAATCAAGGAAAAGAATAAAACAACTTTCTAGATCCTTCGCAAGAGTTCCTTTTTATATCTGCTTCCTAGCTGACAGCACAATAACCACAATAACCACAAAAACAACAATAATAATAGCAATAACCTTAGTAGCAGCTGTAGAATTTATCAACTTTTAAGTATTCCTCTCCGTACAGCTAAACTCAAAAATCGTCTGTGCCATTGAGTTCACCTTATTCAATAAATCAACCCAAGAATAAACAATAACAATCTAACAGCAATAACTCAAATAATAACTCCAATTACAGCTAAAACTCTAACACTATTGTTTCCTCCACCAGTTACAGCAATAATGGTAATTTCAATTATATCCCAAGCACTAGTAGTAATAATAATAATTTTAGCAGTGGTCTTGCAGCTAGTTATGACTTCGCAAGTTACAATAGCAAAAACAATAACTATTCTGCCACTGCTAACAAAGTGAATCCCATCAATTCTCTTTAAACCCCGTCAACTGTAGCTGATAATCTCAGCTCAAATACCAATCCTCTTTCGAAATCTGCAGAAATCGTCCAGCAGGGAAAACCAACACCAAAGATAGTCAATCCTTCATTCAACAACTACATGTAGAACCATGCTACTTATGGTGTCATCAACTAATCATTAGGCATAGCTCCTACTAATGCAGCTCTCAGCAAGCCAAACTCCATCCCGACGACAGCTATCCATCTCAACTTGGATGCTAAATGATACATCCATCATCCCCCCTCTCAATATATCAAATGCAAAAGCCGATGAAAACAGATGATATATTTCCTGAAAGAAGCAAGATTATTAACAAGGCTAAGTGACATTTGTCCCTGATTGCCCTCGACCAATGAAGAATCTTAAGCTAATCTCATATTGTACCCCCCTTTCCTAAAACTATCCTGTGGTTGATATTCTTGTTTTTGTTTGAAAAAAGATATATCCATAGATATTATTTGAACTGATTCAGCATATTTTTCTTTTCTTTTTCTTTCCATTAGTGCATTTATCGCATAATTTGTTTTTTCGGAATTTACTTCCAAAAAGTTAATTGTGGGGATGTTCTTATTATTTTCTTTTTTATACTGACATTTCGTTTAAAACTAGCTTACAAAGAGAAAAGGGATTATTAGCCTGATTTGCTAGGTATTCGATTTTATTGTATTAATAGTTTTGATTGGAATACTGCCAGGTTGTTTTGCTTACAAAATTAAGAAAATCATTACTTGTTCAATATTTTTTAGTCAATCAAGCAGATTATTTCTGTATTAATGTCATACACAGCAGATTTGATGCTCTTAAGTTACTCATTTTGGTTACATTTTTCTCAACGACTCTAAATTAATCTTCTCTTGTATTCTCAATAATTAATATAAATTATTTTATCCTTACTTCTAAGAACCAGGAGATAATACTTCTATTCGATATTAGTTCATTTAGCATTGTTGTACTATGTTTATCTGGGTATATTAGTGAATGAAGAGCCTTTCTTCCTATTAAAACAAGTAAGCTAACTCAAGTGACAGAAAATAAACAAATACGAAAAATAATCTAGAAAATCATAGTAAAACATAAAAACACAAGCAACAGAATTATTTATTAATTACACCAAAGAAGCAAACATATGAAATCTAGACGCAGTCCGAGTTAGCTGACGGCTGCTTCACCAATCAAGGACAACAGAGCTGAACATGTCAATATGTAAAGCTCGGATAAACCTGTTGTTGATCCTTCTGTAAATGCTGTCAATATCTCTAGGGAATCTCAAGAACAAAAATTACCTAAAGTTATTGAAAAAAAATAACAAAATTCTCTCCCTTCTGCAGTGATTTAAGACCCACCAACTGAGCTTCAAGGGAATTCTTATTTTAGCTGCACAGAATTACGAGAACTGGAGGTGATCTCCAAGCTTGGTGAAGGAGCGTTTAGTTGTGTCTATAGAGTGCGAAGACTAAGAGACGGAAAGGAATACGCTTTAAAAAGAATAAAAATGGGTGAATTAACACAGAAAGAAAGAGACAATGCGATATCTGAAGTGTAATTTTTAGCATCAATTCATTCTAACCATGTAGTTGCTTACAAACAAGCAATCTACGATGAACAAAGAGGACAACTATGTGTACTCATGGAATTCGCTGAAGGAGGAGATCTCTCTCGAGTAATTCGTAGAGCGTAGAATTCAGACAAATACGTAGATGAATCGACTGTATGGTTGTATACTTCTCATATTGCAAGAGGACTAAAAGCTCTTCATGATCTTAAAGTTCTTCACAGAGATTTGAAAGCTGCTAATATACTCTTAGATAAATCTCGAACAAGAGCTCTCTTAGGAGATCTCAACGTATCGAAGAAATTAAAACCAGATGGGTTGCTTTACACGTAAACAGGCACCCCGTATTATGCATCACCTGAAATCTGGAGTGACAAGCCATACAACGCCAAGAGTGATATTTGGTCATTTGGATGTTTAATATATGAGCTTTGCGCACGCAAACCTCCTTTCACAGCACCTGACATGGAATAATTAGCAAAAAAGGTAAAAAAATCAACAACTAAAATTATCAACACACACCCAATGAGAAAATATCCTCTCTTTTAGTTCAATATTTTTCATAATAAATCCCACTTCTCCCACACTCCGACAGTCTTTAGTTTCTTAAAATTACCAGTAGAAGAGACAAAATCAAGCAGACCTTTCTCTTCTTTTCTATTTGATAAATAGATTACTGTTTTTAACGGGGAGTGATAAGGTGGGGGTTGATTTTATTTATTCCAAACAGAGATTTTACTAGAGATAACTGTAACGAGAGGACCCCTTATTTTCTGTTCAAATCTATTAATCTTTGTATCCTCCCCCCTCCCACAGTTTAGACTTACAGTCTAAATAAGGATTTAACTAAACACATGAGATATATACAAAATTAGGTTGTACCTTTTTATTAATAGATTTTTAAGATATTTTGATCGTTCTTTTGATAAATTAAACAGATATTAAAGGGGAACTATGAACCAATTCCTAATGTATATAGTAAAGAACTTGGTGAGTTCATTGATAGTATGATAAAAGTGCAGCCAGAAGGTCGTCCATCATGCAGTGGGATATTAAAAATAATTAGATCATAATAAGCTAAAATGAATAACAACAACATCTTTAACGACAGCTTCTATGAATCGCCCAGAAAATCAGATTAATATAGAAAAGAGCAGCAGCTACTAACTACAATCAGAATTGGTAAAAACCTCCAAGGATTAACTGAAAAGCTACCTGCGCCTTAGTATGACTATTCACCATTACTAGCCTAATCTGACGAACTTTCAAAAAATGGATCATAATGTTCATCTTCTATTAAGCAGCAGAGTTAATAGTTTGCAGCATTTTCTGCTTAGATTTAAGAACCTCGTGGGAGAGCCACGCATCGTAGAAACAATTCAGACAATATGTGTCTGCATAGCTCTATAAAATGTGAGAGCAACAACAAGGATAACAATAATTCTTCACTGAAATCTGAGAAAGATAACAATAATTGTTCTTCAAAGTACGTTCATAGCTGTGAGCCAGAATCAAGGAATTAATCTTTATACCTTAAACAACAGTCGATTTAGCTTATCTTGTAGAAGCAGTAGATACTTCTAGATTAACGTAAACTCAGTCTTAACAAGGATATCTCAATCAATAAAGATAATAAGCCAAAAAGGGTTTTAAATATTATTAATAATAAAAATAACAGTGAGAGAGTAGTCAAAGCAAAAAATGATTGCAGTGCCCTAGATAAACATGCATCCAGAGAAAATTGTTTTCATGAAAATCATATCCCTCAGATTTAGCTCCCAAACAGAATTTTCACTAAGCAAAACATCAAGATCTAACCTGATTTCCATTAAATAGCCTCTGACTAGCAGCGAGGGAATTTAAAATAATCTTATTCAATCAACCACTAATCATCGCAGCCTCTATCGTCTTAGATTTAGGCAATTTAGAAATATCCTTTAAGAGATCGAGAAGTACTTCAAATCTAAGATTAAGAATAAGCTTAGGTATTATTATTAAAAAATCGATGCTGCTCAGTGGATTACAAGAAAGCACTTTTCCCTGCTAATAATGGTATCCTGAAACTCAGAGGATATAGCTAACCTAGAGTCGCTGAAGACTCCAAGAATATTAGTAATAATAATAGCTCTTTGGTTTAAAAAAATAGCAGTAGGAATCTTGATAATATTTCAAGAATTTAACCATCTAAAAGCAGCTAGAATGAGCGTAATAATAATTTAAAAAGTCAAGAAGATTTGTAAGCTACGAGGGAAAGGTCAGAAATCTAAAATAAATAGATTTTCTAGCAAAAATAGCAACAACCACAAAGTTATGGCTACTTGATGGTTTAGTCTTCTGTGAAGCAGTCTCTAGAGGAATCACCCTAGAAAGGATCTAGTTTTCTTCTGAAGTAAAACGAACTCTTTAGATAGCCTTTGAATTTCAATTACCCAGGGGAATCTTCAGGAGTAAAAAATGAAGACTCAGATATTCTCCAGCGACTTCTAGATGCAAGTAAATTTAAAAAAATACCAACAATTTTTTTATCTAATTTTTCATTTTTCAATTCATGTCTTTTTTCTCAAGGAATTCGAAAAAAAGACCCTAGAAATAAGAGCATGCATTTCTCCTCTGAAAAACCATGTGATTAGATACCTGAGATTGTCCTTCCTAGCTGGGATAACTCTTAGCAGCATCATGCAAATCTCCATGAAAGCCCTTTGCAATCAATCGATGAGCATAGTGATTTCAAGCAACAACGGATATCAGCTTTGTTGTAATTAGGGAAGGAAATCACTCAGCGAGAGGCATAGCTAACAAATACTAACCATCAAACCCTTCCTAGAATATTCCTGAACAAGCTGAAACCAAGGAAATAAAGTGTGAAATACACAAATGGATTAGATGATCAATAGTTCTCCAGCAAGCATCCGACAGACAGCACAAATGATTCAACACCTGCACTCTATCAGGGTATCTCGTCAAATAGCTCACAAGAGGAAGAGGAACAATAAATTCAAATTTAACTGCAGTCATCTAATATCAACAACAGAAAGGCTCATTAACAAAAGAATTAGTAAAAATATTTATTAAAATGAAGGGAAATCTCATTTTTTGCATTTAAGAATGATAAATTAATCATTTATTGGATCAAAAAAACTCCCCAAAAGAAGAGAAACATCTTCTCTCTCTTCTTTCCTAGAATCTTAATAATCTAAAAAAAGATCAACTTTTTTTAAATAATAACAAATCCTTTATTAATTCTCTCCTTATTCAACAACTTCAACATAGACAACAACATTAATAAACTATTATTCAACTAATTCTTCAGGGGAAAGCAAAATAAACAAACCTGAAAGGTGAACAATTCCCCAATCAATATATTCATTTTCTTTATCCACATTTTTATCAACAATCAATCAAATATGTTAGTTACATGCTTATTCAAATACATATAAATATTATTAATGCAATTTTTTACGACTAAAGATGTCTGCGGTTGTGTTCGATGATTAGAATAACAACGATATTAACAAATTATTTAAAAGAAAAATGAAAATTGATTTGTTTTAAGAATTTAAAATTTTGTCATAATAATTGAACAATAAATCATATTAATTTCAGTTGCTTTATTGTTGTGCTTTGTGGATAGGAGGGGATACAAGATAATTCAATTAGTAATTATTTAATTATTTCTGTTTAGTATTTTAATTTTGTTCTTCTTGAATTGTGTCATCTAAATTGAAGTATTTTAAAGCATTTTGATTAACTTTCAAAAAATACAACAAATTTTACTGTTTTTTTCATTTAAAAACCACACACACAAATGCAAGCTGAATAACTAAACTATTAAGCATATCCATTGATTGCTTCAATAAGCTTAGAGATCATTTCTTTTTCTGCTGCAGATTAACCCTCCCCAATTAAAGGTGAAAAAAGAATCAAAAACAACAGACAAATCATTTAGTCATGTGGTTTTTAATAATCTTGCTCGAGAGAAGTAATTTAAGAAGTGTTCGTTGGAAGGGAGTATTTATTCTAAGAATTGCTTGTTTATCTGAGTGAATACCAGCAAAAACAAAGTAAACTAAAGTTAGTTTTGAAGCTTCAGGTAACCTAATCGCAATGGACTTCTACACATCACAGCATAGTCCAGGTCAATAGTTCACTGGAGAATCGCCATATATCATCAATAACTATGAGGACTACAAGCTCCTAAAGAAACGTAAAGAAATTGTACAAAATTAACTTGCATGTGCTGTTTTAGATATGCTTACAGAAAGCGAATCAAAAAATTCTAAACATATGGGAGAAGTTTGATCCAACATTGAACCATTTCCATCAAGCGATTCTTATTCTTTGATGCGTTAAACCATAACCTTTTGAACTTCAACAGAAGGAGCATCACGATCAGGCAAGTTCAACCAGTTGAAAGGCAGTGGTGTTGGACAGGGAATGATCTAAACAGGCAATTAGTTGATCATGGATTATTCCCGCGAGCAGCCATAGAAAGAAGAATCTGCGGTAGTCAATCTCACAAAGAAAAAGAAGAAATCGGAGATGCTACTCACCGTCGATTCTTCGACAGCGAATGTCTTCTAGAATGACTATTCCGATGTGGGATTAACATTCGATACAATTCAATCGGAATTGCAAGCAATAACATCTCCAATGCTTGAAAATAATAAAACAAATAGCAATAATAACGCAGCGAACAGCTTAAGCAATGTGTAGGTTAGTGATTTCGCAGCTACTCCAGCACCCACATTCATTTTAGATAAGAAGCTATGTAATGAGATTAATGGTTATTGCTTCATATGTGAACAACAACTTATTTTTGGTTTTTGGTTTTTTCAGTGGAGAAAGCAAAGCCATTGATATAGAAGCACACACTGATCGATTTAGATGTCAAAAACCCTCTCCTTCTACCTAAATTCAGAGTAATTCGTTGAAAGATTTAGAAAATAATAGAAGAAGAAGAAATACACACAAATATTGATGTATTTTGTAACAAACGTATTTTCGCACAGGATGTAATCGAGTAATACAAGCAAAAGCAAGATAGCTAGTTGCAATAATCCAAGAAGATATCAGAAATAGTACGCTAGCAAGCTATTCTGAATAGTATGCTGCAGGATGCTAATAAAGAAGAACAAGAATAACTGTAACCATAGCAAGGACAGCTTTTGCAGCCTCTTGAAAAACTTGAAAAGAAGGCTAAATCAAAAGGAACGTTGTCATCAAATCGAGCACCCGACAATGCAAGAGATTACTCACCATTCGAGAGTTACTTTCTATAGCAAGCGAAACTAGATAGAGAGAAATAGTAGACTGCAGTCGACAGAAATACTGACAATAATGCGAGAGATACTAACATCGATGCTTGGATGATGCCTGATTTAATCGAGGACACAGATAATTTTGATAGCAATAGGGAGAAACTAAAGCGAAACGTTTTGATTTCAAATGACAGCAGGGAAGACAGGGCATCAACAGCAGCAACAGCAACAATAACTCCAGGGTTTCAATCTCTATTTGTGGATTAGCAGAATAAAGGTGAATATATCGGTGGTACTAGAAAGCCAGCGAATCCACGCAGCATTGGGGTATTTGAAAAGAATTATGACTTTGCGAATCTCAATAATAAATATAATAAGAAAAATAATAATAACAACAAAGATAATAATAATAATGCAATGTCTAAAGACTACAGTGACTACAGAAACACACCGCAGTATAATCGGCTAGCTGCAGCTGTCATGGCTAACAGCAATGGCATGTCGATTCAGTAAATCAAAGTAACACGAAATGGGTTTAATTTTAATATAAAATCAAATACAATTGTGGGAAAATTGTTTAAAATGATTCATAAGATGGTAGTAAGTGACTCTTAATTAATTTTATTGATGCTTTAGGATATCCAAGAGAATCCAGAGGGGTAGCTGTAGCTGGAGCAGCAACAAACGCAAAATCAACTCAAATAAGCACCGTTATTAAATGAACAATTCTGGTAGCTGCACAAAGATTTTGAAAAGAATGACGGGATTGAAGCGGGATAGAGAGACTATGAAGATGCGATTTTCAAGTAAATATCACCAATAGCTAGGGAGATTGTCAGAGATTTCTAATGGGCTAGCAGTACACACAAGAAGCAGCTAGAACAACAGCAGTAGTAATAGTAGTATACACCTCAATAATCACCTGTGTTCATAGCTGTTCCTAGTTCAGCGCAGCAACTCTCTCCTTTGCTAACACCAACATCCAAAGAGAATTAACTCCCACCTTCGACTCTTCTCACAGAAGACCCTCGATTCTCTGTAAGATAACTGATCAAATATCCATGACTTCCTCCTAATTATTGTTGTTGTTGTGTTATTTTCAAGCCAGATGATCCCAGCTTTGATGCAATCATGAACATCGTCAGTGAACGGATTCCTACCACTCAACTCAACGATATCCTTGAATAAGCAACACTACAGCAGTAGTAATAGCAATAATAGTACTAGTTATAATTGCAGCAACAACAATAACTGCAATTCCAATTAGAACAGCAGAAATAACAGCAACTGTAACAATTCTAGCGCTCTGAGTAATTCTAACAAATCTCGAAATAATCACTTTAAGCATACGCTTCTCCGTTAAAAGCCCTTGACAGACTACCACCACCAACAACAGCAGCTATTAATCTTAATCAATTATAATTACCTTCCTCTGCTGATATACGTAATTTGCGTGTTTCCCCGCAGCCAATCTCAATTCTTCCAGGCATTACATCTCTCGGTTAATCACAAAAACAAACTGAAGATATGATGTTAATCTCTCCTCGGATGCCTATGCCTGCATTTACTTCAGCAGAAACACCTAACAAAGACATCTCCGCCATCCCAACAAGACTCTCTTCCCACCGACCAAGTTAATTCATAACGCAGTAGCTGCAATAGTTTCAATAGCAGTAACAACTGCTAACAGCGTTGTAGCAGTAATAATAACAACAAGGAAATACCAACTAAGCTCCAGTTAATGGAACACAATCACCTGCGCTATGTCCTTCTCCGTTGAATATCTCAGTTTGGGGATAGCATCATGCGTAGTTTTCTTAAGACAAAAAACCATATCCAGCAGCGGTCATATCCAACAGCAGCACTAGCAACAACAATAACAACAATGCTTTATAGTTATTAAAATCATAGATTACTAACATCATTGCTTAACCTCAAGGTTAATAGTCATAGCAATTCGTTGATTCAACTCATGGAATTCAGGATTAATAGAATAGTTTCAGACTGCATAGTGAGCTAATCATCAATGAGAAGCCTGAAAAGAGTGCAAGAAACATCAATCCGTCAAGTGAATAACACATTTAAGGTAATGGGAATAATAATAATAATAATCTGAGCATGAAACTAGTTGATGTGAGTTGCTAGTATGAATTGCAAAGTGATGGTGGACATCACCTTTAAGAAGACAATGGAATTCATAGCAATTAACTCACAGGGCTAAGATAGCAACAACAGAAAAGAGCAGATAATTCGACTGATGAGATTATTGAAGATTAAGACTACTAACAATAACATAATAATCCTCCACCATAGTCAGTCATCACAACAGCTGAGTAGCTCTAGTAGTTACTTAGGGAAATAGAAATACTCCAAGAAGCTAAAGCATCACATTCTACAGCTACTGCTAATGCTGTCGATCGAGAGAATCTTACTGATACGTTATGCCTCCGATTGTCGTAGCTGCTTGCTTTGATAAGGAAGGATTCATCATCAGGTGTAGATTTATTCGGCGATCTAACGACTTAGCAGTTTCTAGCAGAATTCGAAGAGAATGTACATAAAATCAAAGGACATACTGTAGCAGGCTATTCGAAGATCAAACTACTTCATTTCTATCTATAGAACTACCTGCCTATCATCGCATCGTTGGGATCTTCATGTAACATAGATTATGATGAGGATTGTAAAATAAATGAAGATAATTTAGAGATTTGTTAATTATGAATGTTTTTTGAACAGAGCAAGACAGTGAAAAAAACCAGCAGAACTAGACCTCACCGGATGTGCTAATTACGAATTACAGCAACAGCGGTTAGAAGACAGTTAGGATAAAGCAAGGATCAAACACAGAGCGATCTTATTCATCGTCATATTCCTAATACTCCTCAAGGCAGCATAATAACATGGCTAAAGAATCAAATATCACCAAGCGCAAAGACAAAATAAGGATGAATAGTTAAGACAACAAGCTGAAATAGTAGTAGAAGTAGTCAGGGAGTTAGTTAAGATAACCAACATAGCAGTTGTAGCACCAAGGATAAGCAGGGTTTAATTCAGCTAGAAAGAAAGATAACAACACCTAACAATAACAACAATAGCAATACTCGAAGTCTTATCTATCACGTCATTAATAGCATAGCAAATAAGATAGATTAGATCAGCATGATGAAGATGACACTTACTAAGACAACACTAATAATCACTTAAACTCTCCTTCGACATCTCCTTAAATCGATGACAGAAGCAGCAAAGATAATCATCCCACTGGCTAAGGTGACAGACGATAGCTGCATGAAGGATGGGTGAGTGGAAGTTAAAGTAGTTTAAATAGGTAAAGTCGAAATGAAATAGTCTCATAATAACTCAAAGCATTTAGGAAAATACATGCATACCCTGTATCTAGGGGATACAATAATGCAACCAACTCATACAGCTCAAGGAATCTATCCAATGATATCAATAAGACAGCGAACTACAATAATAATAATAACAATACGAGGGAATACTCCCCGATATTGATGATACCTGGGGTGAAACAAGGATACTTCTCGAGTAATTATTCCTCTCAAACTTTAGGGATACAGGGGAATAATGGGGTGGTTGCAGCTAATGGCAGTGGTGGGGCAAATAATTACTCATAACAGCAGCAGCATCAATAACCCAATCGAAGCGTTTCGGGATCTCGTAAGCCATTGCTAGCGATAAATAATAACAAACGATATTTATTTCCTGGATCTAACAGCAACAGTAACAGCAAAACTAGCAATAATCACAGTAATAACCCAAGCTCTTCTTTGGAACTTACACCTCGGAATAATAATCTGCAAACTAATCGAAAATATCTCAGCAAAAATACTGAGTTTGGTTACAGCAATCATCATAATTGGACAAGTTCCAGCTCGATTTCTTACAAGGATTGAGGGGTTTTAAAGTGTTATTTACAAGAAGAGTATCAACAGAGATAGAGAAAGAGAGCACTTGAAAATAGCATAAATAGTATTCAAAATATATAATTACATAAAAATATGTCTGCATTTCTTAAACACAGTTTCGTATCATCCATTTTCCTAATATTCTTTGGACTGATTACCCATTTATTTAACATAAGCGTTTTGCTTTCAACTCGCCTCAAAGCATTTCACTGGCCTAGCAGTCTTTTGAAAATTCCAGAGAAAAACCTGAATCATCGAATAATTACTGTTATTAAGTTGTTTTTTATTATTCTTATTATTGCAAGTCGATTTATCTGAAATCAAAGAGAAATTATCTTAAAGCAGTTGAGTACAGCAGATGTGTCTATTGTATTGATTCCTACAGGAAATAAGCACAATCTGCGATGTTATGTGGCATATTAGGTACTTTAATGGATGTTTTAACTTGTCTCAGAATCTCCCTTTCGAATTTCTCAGGTGAAATACAATCAGTTTAGTTCCAACTAGGAGCTAATCCTGCTTTAGATAATCTCTGTGCTATGCCTTCTGTTGAATCTTTCTCAGCAATCTATTCCCTAGATTCAACAGCAATAACAACATCTGGAGGATTATTTCTGTTTTCTTGTGATGTAATAGTATTATTTGTATTTTTCCCATTGGATTTTGGAATTGTTCCTTGGGAAATAATAACACTTTGCTTGAGATTCAGAGTGAATAAATCCAATTTAGCTTTCAGTTATTGAAAGTGCTTGAGTCTCTTTTGGATGTAAATAAATGGTTTGTTCAAATAACTTAGACTAAAGACAAATTCGTTAGTTTGAAATTCATTGATTCTCCCCAGCAAAGTTACTTTTAGCTTTCTCAGATCGATATTATCGACAAAACACACTTCGCTTTCAGTGATAGAATCAGCTATTGATGTAATCTAGTGGATATCGACAGAGAAGAACTCAAAGAGAAGTTTGTTGTAGTACATCTTTTCATTGAATAAGGAACTCAACAGGGTTGATATTGTAGCTTTTGTTTAGTATTTCTATAATCTACTGATGGAAGGGTTGCAGTTGTTGTTGTTCTAATAATTTCCAGGTAATTTAAGTGGTAATATGGAGACTGCATATAAACTCAGGAATCTCATGAATTCTGGATCAGAAAATTGTGTTGAAATCTTCATTGCTGATTCAAATTTTTCATCTAATTAGCACACTCTAGGTATGAATCTTAACTAATAACTTTTACTATTCTATATCTTATCTTGATTCTTATTTCGAGGATGACACTACTCACTCACTTTGACATCTCCGACAAGACAAATATTTAATTTCTTTTTCAATTCAGGTAACTCCCTTCTGAATTTCTATAAAACACTTTCCAATTCACTTAGATTGGTTTAGAAACTCGTCACATGTGTTAAGTACTAATCGAAGGGAAGTTGCAGGAATTTCAAGAGAAAGGAGCTCTCGAAATAGCAGGATTTCAATACCCAATCGAAGAATTTCTAGACTCGCAGAATCTACTAGAATGCTGTTAGCTGATAGTCTAAGTGCTCTTCTGGGAGCTAGGAATGTCCTCCCAAGGACATTAAATGCCCTTGTAATCGCATAATGTCGTTTAAGCTACGAGTGATAGTAAAAGAATCTCCTTGCTTAGGGAAATGAAGGCATTGCAAAGTGAAGATATTTTCTCCTGAGTTAGAATCGATTTGGAGTTAATTTTTGACTTTTATTTGAATTTTCTTCGGTTCAGTGAATAGATAATCCTTTCCAGATTATTCAGTTTCTATTATATGATCGCTCTCTTGGCCTAGCATCGCTCGAGTTGTGTTCTATTATGTCTTTTCACTGTCAGCTTTGGATTAGAAAAAAAATGAGAATCAAGAGGAAATATAAAAAACAAAAAATATCAAATGAAGAAATATGCTCTGGAAAGTAATGATAATCGTAACTTTAATAATATCATAGAGCGATAAGAGAAGACTATTAAGAAGGGTGGGGATGAGATTGAGATTAATAATTCAAAAATAGACTATTGAGATAAATGAAATTACTCTTTTTTCTTTCTTAAATTAACTAAATAGTTGTGGGGGGGGGGCCGCCGCGCG
>Ga0302271_10000850_pt1 | contig 30132 bp, 21 predicted proteins | sample III_Bog_N1_1_FD_198767 | JGI IMG/M metagenome (GOLD analysis project Ga0302271, IMG submission 198767) | Peat permafrost microbial communities from Stordalen Mire near Abisko, Sweden - III_Bog_N1_1 | ecosystem: Environmental > Terrestrial > Soil > Wetlands > Peat | place: Sweden: Abisko... | reverse complement strand
GAGCCTTAAAAACAGGCAGGTGTTCACGGTCTTTCCCGACGGCGAGCACGGAAAGCATGCTGTTACGCACTACAAGGTGATTGAAAGGCTGGGCTACGTGAACCTGGTCGAATGCCGGCTCGAAACCGGACGGACTCACCAGATAAGGGTACACATGAAACACATCGGCCATCCGCTTTTTAACGACGACAATTACGGCGGCGATCAGGTTCTGAGAGGAACAACTTTTACCAAATACAAACAATTTGTTGCCAACTGTTTTGCGATGATACCACGTCAGGCGCTTCACGCACAAATGCTGGGTTTTGTACATCCGGTAACGGGCGAAGAAATGCTTTTCGAATCAGAATTGCCTGACGATCTGGCTAATGTGATTGTGAAATGGCGAAATTATCTTTCGAACCGGGTAACTCAGGAATAAAAAAAGAAAACCACATAGTCACATAGTGCACATAGAAAAAATTTAAAACCAAAAAAACTATGTGACCTATGTGCCTAGGTGGTTCTAAACTTATAAAAAGATGAAGAAGAATATTGCAGTTGTTTATGGAGGCGACTCATCCGAATTTGTAATTTCGGTGAAAAGCAGTAAAAATGTATTTGAATCAATAGATCCAACTATTTATAATGTCTGGAAAGTCGAAATGAAAGGACTTGACTGGGAAGTATTTGAAAACGATCAGCTTATTTCCCCGGTTGACAAGGGCGATTTTTCGTTTGTCAAAAACGGAGAAAAGATAAAATTCGATTTTGCGTACATCACCATTCATGGTACTCCCGGCGAAGATGGAAAGCTTCAGGGATACTTCGATTTGGTTAAAATCCCCTACTCTACCTGTGGCGTTTACTCATCGGCCCTTACCTTTAACAAGTATTTCTGCAGCAACTACCTCCGCAATTTTGGTATCACCATGGCAAAGTCGGTTCGTTTGTTCAAAGGCGACAAGGTTAATGTTGATCAGCTAATTGAAAATCTTGGATTGCCTGTATTTGTAAAGCCAAACGCTGGAGGCTCTAGTTTTGGAGTAACCAAAGTAAAGGAAAAAGGACAGCTTCAGGCCGCTTTGGAAATGGCCACCAAAGAAAGCTCCGACATTTTGGTTGAAGAATTTATTGATGGCAAAGAATTTACCTGCGGACTGGTAAAACTATCGAACCAGGAAATCCTCTTTCCAGTTACCGAAGTGATTCCACAAAATGAGTTTTTCGACTTCGAAGCCAAATATACCGCAGGAAAGACTGCGGAAATTACCCCGGCACGCATTTCACCGGAACTGACACAAAGGATTCAGCAGCTTTCGTCGCGCATTTACGATTTGTGTGATTGCTCCGGAATTGTGCGGATTGACTTCATCTTAAAAGACAATGAATTCTATTTTCTGGAAGCAAATACTACACCCGGAATGACCGCTACTAGCTTTATTCCTCAGCAAATTGCTGCCATGGGTCGCAAATTGGGAGATATTCTTGGGCTAATCATTGAAGATAAGCTGAAGTAATTTTGTCAATAACTAAATATTCGCAGGAGGCTGAAAGGTCTCCATTTTTTTTACCTTTGAAACCCTGCAAAAAATCAACATGCAGTAAAAATCCAATTACCTGATTGACTGAATTCCAGAAAAATGGCCGGAGAGAAAAAGAATTATCAGCAGCAAAGTAAAATGACCATTGAGCAGATCAACGCCCAGTACGGAAAAATTCCACCACAGGCAGTTGAAGTGGAAGAAGCCGTTTTAGGAGCCCTCATGCTCGAACGTGATGCGTACATTACAGTTGCCGACATTATCGATGTCCGAAGTTTTTACAAGGAAGAACATCAGAAGATATTTGAAGTGATCAAATATCTTTCGACCCACGAAAAACCGGTCGATTTGCTGATGGTTACTCAGGAATTGAAGAACAGAAACATTCTGGATGAAGTAGGCGGCCCCATGATGATCACTCAGTTGACTTCGCGGGTAGCATCGGCCGCGCACATTGAGTTCCACTCACGAATCATCGCTCAAAAATTTATTCAGCGCGAAATGATCCGGGTTTCGACCGAAATTCAGACCAAAGCTTATGACGATACCATTGATGTAGACGATTTGATCGATTTTTCTGAAACAATGCTTTTCCAGGTTGCCGAAGGAAACATCAAAAAAGAATCGATGCCGATCAAACCTCTTTTGCGCGAAGCAGCGATCCTGATCGAAGAAGCCTCAAAACGCGAAGATGGATTGAGCGGCGAACCCAGCGGTTTTTCTGCGCTCGACCGCATTACCTCCGGATGGCAAAAGACCGACCTAATTATTGTTGCGGCTCGTCCTTCGATGGGAAAAACAGCTTTCGTCCTTTCAATGGCGCGAAACATGGCGGTTGAACACAAAGTGCCAGTCGCCGTTTTTTCGCTCGAAATGTCATCACTTCAGCTGGTTAACCGACTGATTTCGTCAGAAACTGAGTTGGGTTCTGAAAAAATAAAAAATGGCAGGCTCCAAGGTTGGGAATGGGATCATTTTCACCGCAAACTGGCCGTTCTGGACGATGCCCCACTGTTTATTGACGATTCACCGGCCTTATCCATATTCGAGTTTAGAGCAAAATGCCGCCGGCTCAAAATGCAACACAACATCGGCGCCGTGATCGTGGATTACCTTCAATTGATGACAGCCGGAACTGATAACCGGGGAAGCCGCGAACAGGAAGTAAGTTTGATCTCGCGTTCGCTGAAAGCCATTGCCAAGGAGCTGGACATTCCGGTAATCGCCCTTTCGCAGTTAAACCGGTCGGTTGAATCGCGCGAAGGTAAACGGCCTCAGCTTTCCGACCTTCGTGAATCGGGCGCCATTGAACAGGATGCCGACATTGTTCTTTTCATCCACCGTCCGGAATATTACGGAATTACAGAGGACGAAGATGGAAACTCGCTCATTGGCGTAGCCGAGATCATAATTGCCAAACACCGTAATGGAGCCGTTGGCGATGTCAAACTGTCGTTTAAGAAGAACCTGGCCAAATTCTCGGATATGGATAACATTATTCCTGAAGAAATTGGCGGAGGCCGCTTCGGACAAAAATTACAATCTAAAATGAACGACGATTCAGGTAGTTCTTCCCGAAAAGGTGGAGCCATTCCTGTCATTTCTTCATTCGACAACGATAAATTCAGCCATTATGAAAATTCAGGAGGCGAACACGTTCCGTTCTGATTACCGTTTTAAATGGCTGTTGGTTCTGGTGATGCTTTTGTTCATCCATCGGGCAAATGCCACGTTCATCCTGATTCCAATGGATGAAAAACAAACCAACCATTTAAAAGCTTACGGAATAACATACTGGACTCTGGGACAGGGAATTGAAGTCAAATGGCTGCTCAATTACCGGGGCGGAAGTTTCCTGATTCAAAACCAGCAGGCCATTGCCAGCGAATGTTTGGTCCGAGGAGTCAGCTTCGAAACGCTGGCCGACGGGCAGGCAACTAATATACTCAACGATATCGCCCGTGAAGATGTGAACCAGGATGCCGTCAGTATGCAAAAAGCCCCGAAAATTGCGGTGTACTCGCCACCCAATAAACTACCCTGGGACGATGCTGTTACCTTGGTTTTAAACTATGCCGAAATAAAATACGACATCATTTACGACGAAGAAATCCTGAATGGGAAACTAAAAGATTACGATTGGCTTCATCTTCACCATGAAGATTTTACGGGTCAGTTTGGGAAATTTTTTCAGGCTTATCAGCATGTTCCGTGGTACCAGGAAGATGTCAGAATCAATAAAGAGCTTGCGCAAAAGTTAGGGTTCATGAAGGTTTCGGAAATGAAAAAAGTGGTTACCCGCGAAATTCATAAGTACATCGAAAATGGCGGTTTTCTGTTTGCCATGTGTGCTGCTACCGACACCTATGATATTGCGCAATCGGCTCAGGAAGTGGATATTTGCGAGTCGATGTTCGATGGCGACCCTGCCGATCCTGACATGAATTCAAAATTAGATTTCACAAAAGCACTTGCTTTTCAGAACTTTACGCTTAGCCGAAACCCTTATGAATATCGTTTTTCTGATATCGATGTTTCGACCACCAGAAAAGTTCCGCGCGAACAGGATTATTTCACACTGTTCCAGTTTTCGGCCAAATGGGACCCGGTACCAACCATGCTTTGCCAGAATCACGAGAACATGATTAAAGGATTTATGGGACAAACCACTGCTTTCAACCGAAAATTTATAAAGCCAAACGTTTTAGTAATGGGCGAAAACAAGGCAGCAAACGAAGCTCGTTACATTCATGGCGAACTGGGAAAAGGTTTCTGGACATTCTATGGAGGGCACGATCCGGAAGATTATCAGCATTTTGTGGGCGATCCTGCTACCGACCTGAATTTACATCCCAATTCTCCAGGGTACCGGCTGATTCTCAACAACGTACTTTTCCCGGCAGCCAAGAAAAAGAAACAAAAAACGTAAAAGTCATCAGCAATCCTGTCGATATTTACCTGGACTAAAAACGATATCTAACTGAATAACAATCGGAAATGATCATTCGGAAAATTTTTCCAATGAGCTTTTCCCCTGTTAGTCAAGAGAAAAAAGGAAAGTGGAAAGAGAAAATGAGGAAACAATTCTTTACCCCAGTTTGCTGATTTTTTCGAGGCGGTGACTATCGAGAATCCGAATTTTGCGGCCATCAATGGCAATCACTTTTTCGCCTGCAAAAGTCGATAACGTGCGAATGGCATTTGAGGTAGTCATGTTCGATAAATTGGCAATATCTTCGCGCGAAAGGTAAACTTTCAGGGTAGCCCCATCGTTTTCCCAACCGTATTTTTCTTTTAAAAGCAAAAGCGACTCGGCCAGACGGCCACGAATATGCTTTTGGGTAAGAGTAACAGTCCGCATATTAGAGAACCCAAGTTCCTTTGCAATTTTATTGAGAAGTTTCAGTGAAAAATCCGGATTCTTAAGTAGCTTATTGAAAAAATATTCGTGAGAAATGATTCCGATAGATGAGTCTTCAAGAGCAATGGCTGATCCAATGTATAATTCTTCAGCCAGCATCGCCCGGTAACCAATGAGTCCAAGAGGTTTTGTCATACGAATGATCTGCTCGCGACCGCCCACACCTTCTTTGTAAATAATGACTTTACCATCGAGTAGAAATAAAAAAGCTGCTGGTTTATCACCTTCTTTGAAAATGAATTCATTCTTTTTGTAAGAAGCCAAAGTAATATGATCCAGCAAATCCTCTTTTTCTTCAGGTGAAAGTGAGAGAAATATTGATTTTGGACTTTCCAGAAGTTCTTTCAACCCCATTTCATGACTCAACATAAAAATAAATTTACATGTTTTGTAGCATCAAAGTTAAATAAATTTGTCGAACAAGAAAATTTAGGTCATTTATTTTCCTTTTCAAACCCCAATGCTGACCGTTTTATCGGGTTCAAAAAAACAGAAAGAAAAGACCTGGAAATTGGAACCTGGAAATCTTTGTTTCAATATTTTGCAACCAATGGCATCCGACGACCAAATCCAAATGCTTTGGAACTAATCCGCAGAATGGGTGGCGCCTGGAATCGTTTGTATTCATTGGTATTCACCATCTTGACGGTTCGCAATACAGTTGATTCATCAAATCCTCGACTTATAATTTCGTCAGGCGACAGGTTCAATTCGATGTAATCAAATAAAATTTGATCCAGAATATTATAATCGGGCAATGAATCGGAGTCTTTCTGGTCGGGGCGAAGTTCAGCTGAAGGTGGTTTCAGAATGGTATTAACCGGAATAATTTCGCGATCGCGGTTAATCCAGTTAGCCATTTTGAAAATATCGGTTTTATACACATCTCCTATGACCGACAATCCACCGTTCATGTCGCCGTAAAGGGTTCCATAACCAACAGCACATTCGCTTTTGTTGGTGGTGTTGAGCAAAATATGACCGAATTTATTTGAGAGAGCCATCAGTAAAATTCCTCGGGTACGGGCCTGAATATTTTCTTCGGTAATGTCGGGCTGAAGGTTTTTGAAAACATCGGAAAGGCTTTGCTCAAAGCTACTTACCATAGGCTGAATCGGGATTATTTCGTACTGAATATCCAGATTTTTTGCCAGTTGCAAAGCATCTTCAATACTGTGATCAGACGAATAACGCGAAGGCATGAGCAGTACACGCAGGTTTCCCTTTCCCAATGCCTCGACTGCCAAAACCAGGACGAGCGCCGAATCAATTCCACCGGATAAACCCAAAGTTGCCTTCTTGAAGCCCATTTTGCCAAAATAATCACGAATGCCCAAAATGAGTGCATGGTAAATTTTTTCGATATAATCCGTTTTTGGCTGGATGTTTTGCGTGAAAGCTTCCGTATCAATAATCCGAAAGTCTTCTTCAAAATAGCTTAGTTCTTCCTGTATATTACCATGATTATCAATAAATAATGAACCGCCATCAAAAATGAGTTCGGTTTGTGCGCCCACCTGGTTGACATACACAATCGGTAGCTGGTATTTAATTGAATTTTTGACGAGAATGTTCTTTCTCGAGTTTTCCTGGTTATACGAAAACGGGGAAGCCGAAATATTAATTACCAGATCGGGTTTCAATGCCGATAATTCCTTGAGTGGCGAAAGCCGATAGAGCTTTTCACGTCCAAATTCGTTCTGCGTTTCCTGCTCGTCCCAAAGATCTTCACAAATTGTAATCGCGAGCTTTTTTCCTGCAAAATCAAAGACCGAGAAGTTTCTGTTCGGTTCAAAATGGCGATATTCATCAAAAATATCGTAAGTAGGGAGCAACGATTTATTGACGACGTGCTGAATTGCACCGTCGTACATGAAAAATGCCGAATTAAAGAGCTTCTTGCCCCGTGGTTCAGGGTTGATGCTTGGCCCGCCAACAATTGCTGCAATCCCAATGCAATGTTCAGCAATCCGGCTGAGTGCGATATTCGATTGTTCGATAAACTCCTTCCGTTCGAGTAAATCGTGCGGATAATAGCCAGTTACTGAAAGTTCGGTAAAAACCACCAGCCCGGCGCCTCCGGCCTTTGATTTGTCGATGTAGTCAATTATTTTTGAGGTGTTTAGCTCAAAATTTCCGATGTGGTAATTGAGCTGAGCAATTGCAATTTTCATACGTAAATCGTTTGTTTATGAATTGTCGAATGGAACTCACACGTTCGCATTTTCACTGGTGTTTGTGCTGCAAGCATGTTCGTTTTCCAAATACGATTTCTTAAAAGATCACTCCTATTTTTAGTTTCAACGAGTTGGTAATTGTTTTGTCTGAAAAGAAATTGTCTGTCGTTATGTCGATTAGCCCATTTTGGAAAATTAACCCGGCTGTCACCGAATTGTTGCCTCCCAAATCGTAATCGAACCCGGTACCAACATTCATCGCCAGGTTAAACATGTTTATTTCGTTGCTAATGTCGGCCTTTTTCAATTGACCATCGTTGCTGTCGCCTTTCGATTCGATATTAAGCATGGCCGATAACCCAAATTGGCCCCAGTAACGGATTCGTTCAAATTGATCTGTTTTGAGTTTGATTGATACGGGTATTTCGATGTATCGTACTCGGTATTTAATTTTGCTTGAAGGCCGAAATGTTTTGCCGGCAAACTGAAAATCAGAACTGGTGTGGTACGAAATTTCGCCGCCGTTATTCGTAATCTGAAGCCCGGTCAGAAGTGAATACCGCTCAGATTCCGAAAAATAAAGATCTCCACTCAATCCAAAGTCATAACCAAGTATTGATTTTTCCCGTTCGGCATCCGGATTGTTTGTACTCATCCAGTTTATAGAAGGACTTCCAAAAAATGAGAGACGAAAGTGATTCTGGCTAAATCCGGTCAAACCCAAAGCAATTAAAAACGCAAATAGAAGAAATCGTTTCATAGTTTTTCGTTTAATTTGACTACAAATCTCGAATTTTTATATTTAAAATGGCAATAAAAATACGATCTGTACGTAAATACCCTAAAATGTTTCGGATGAAAAAATTGATTTTCTTTTTAAGTCTCGCGTTATTAGTTGCTGCATGTACACGTAATAAACTGAATATAAACGTATCTGATGTTTCGGTCAACTTAAAAATTAAACATTTCGATGTTGATTTAATGAAACAAAAACCTGAACAGGTGCAAACTGCCATTCCTGCTTTAAAAAAATCGTACGGCGAATTTTTCGACATTTTTACCTATCAAATGATCAGCATTGGAGGTTCCGATCAGGAAAAATTTCCTGAATTACTGAATTCGTTTATATCGGATACTTTAATCCGGAAGCTGGTTGTAAATGTTGCCGAAAAGGTTGATACCACTGAGCTTCATGAAAAACTGAACTCGGCATTCAAACATTACAAATATTATTTTCCGCAGAAAGAAATACCGGTTATATATACCTGTATTTCAGGATTTAACCAATCGATAGTGACATCTGAAAAACTAATTGGCGTTAGTCTCGACAAGTACTTGGGAGTCAATAGTCCTTTTTATGCGCAGTTGGGTTTGCCGGTTTACAAACGCAGGAATATGCATCCTGCCAAGATGCTATCCGATATAATGTATGCCTGGGCATCCGCCGAGTGGGCTAAACCGGGCGATTCAAATAATTTGTTAACCCAGATGATTCAGGAAGGTAAAATGATGTATTTTTTGGATGCCATGATGCCAGAAGTGCATGATACACTGAAAATTGGATTCACTAAAAAACAACTTGATTTCTGCAAGAAAAATGAAGCATCGATGTGGTCTTTTCTGGCTGAACATAAAATGCTTTTCACTACCGACAGGATGAGCATCAAGCGGTTTATCGATGATGGGCCTTATACTTCATCCTTTTCAGAAGAATCTCCTGCACGAACCGGAGTCTGGCTTGGATGGCAGATTGTTCGTTCGTATATGAAACAGCATAATGAGGTTAAATTAGCTGACTTGCTTAACAATCAGGATTGTCAGGGAATATTGAATCAGTCGGGATATCAGCCGTAAAAAAATTTCAGATCTCGTGGTACAATTGCTCAAACGACTTCATGCTATCGGCTGAATCCCTTTAGAACGCTCAGGTGCAGGTATTCTGAAAACATTTTATACAACTAAAAAGCCCCCTTTTCAGGAGGCTTTCATTTATTCTGGAAATCGGGTTATTCCAATTCTTTGATTTTTACATTGCGAAACCAAACATCGCCGCCGTGATCCTGAAATGCAATATATCCTTCATTCGCAACATCGGCCCAATTTGGATTTAAGTTTGGAAATTTACTGTCTTTAACCAGCTTTTTCCAATCATCGGTCCATAAATGATATTCAAGTATTGTTTCTCCATTCTGTTTATGAACCACAGTTCCTTGATAAACAATGATTTCAGTAGAGTTCCATTCGCCAAAAGGTTTGGTGTTTTGTGGTTTTGCCGGGATCAAATCATACAGCGAACCTGCCTTGCGGTTTCCATCTTTACCTAAATTGGCATCGATGTGATTTTCATTGTCCAAAATTTGATATTCAGGAGCCGTTTTATAAATAGGCCAATCCTTAACTTCCTGACCAAGATAGAAAATACCCGAATTTCCACCTTTCGAAATCTTCCATTCAACTTTCAGGTCGAAATTTTTAAATTTCTTATCGTAAATGATGTCTCCACCATTTGCAGCGCCGGCTTCTCCTGTCCCGGAACCAATGCAATGCATGGTCCCATCAACAATTTCCCATCCTTTTGGAAATTCGGTTTTGTTATATCCTCTCCAGCCAGTAGAGGTAGTACCATCGAAAAGTAGTTTCCAACCTGAGCTGGCTTCCTCGGCTAATAACTTGTTGAATTCAGGAACGGCGGCAGCTTTAGTTTCTTTAGCAGCCGATTTTTCGCCGGCTTTTTTCTGACCACTCTGACACGAAACGGCTAAAACAGCTGTGCCTGCTAATAAAAGTGAAAAGATTTTTTTCATGGAAAATAAATTTAGTTTATTAATAAATTTTTGTGGTTTTAAGTTACGTTTGACAAAGTTAAAAAAACTTCGCCAAAAAGTTAGCGCAGGAATTGAATGTTCAGAAAAACTCACAGATGGTCAGGCTTATTTCTGAACTCAACCTTTTTAGTAAATGTTGTGAATTCGTAAAAACTAAAATTAGTTTGTTTCGAAAATGGATTAGTTTTTTTAACTTCGGTAAGTTATACAGTTCGTTTTATTAAACAAAAAAAATAGAATTTATGAGCCAGAAAAGAGCAAAAAGGATAGGCATTTTGACAGCTGGAGGCGATTGCCCTGGATTAAATGCCGCAATCAGAGGAGTTGGGAAAACGGCTATTGTTGAATATGGGATGGAAGTAATCGGATTTTCGTCGGGTTACACCGGGTTAATTAATAAACAATATGTTGAGCTGAAAGAAAAAGATCTGTCCGGTATATTGACTCTTGGCGGCACAATTTTAGGTACTTCGCGCGAAAAACCATTTAAAATTGTTACCGAGGAAGACAATGACAAACCTGATTTGATCAAAGAGAATTATCATGCCCTAAAGCTTGACGGGCTTGTATGCATTGGTGGAAATGGCACCATGAAAACTGCCCATTTGTTGTCGAATATTGGGTTAAATGTTATTGGTATCCCCAAAACCATTGATAACGATGTATGGGGGACTGATTTAACTTTCGGGTTTGATTCCGCAGTGACAATTGCCACAGATGCGATCGACCGGTTGCACAGTACAGCCAACTCGCACGGGCGTGTCATGATTATTGAAGTGATGGGGCACAATGCCGGTTGGATTGCTCTTTATGCCGGAATGGCCGGTGGTGGCGATATCATCTTGATTCCTGAGATTGAATATTCTTTAAATTTGGTTTGCGCCAAAATTGACCTACGCTATAAACACAATAAATCCTATACAATCGTGGTAGTAGCCGAAGGAATTGATCACCCCAAAAACATGTCAGCTGCAAGGTATTTGTCAGAATCAATTCAATCGCGACTTGATGTGGAGGCTCGTGAAACAGTTCTGGGCTATACTCAACGCGGCGGTAGTCCTTCGCCAATGGACCGCATTTTGGCCACTAATTATGGAGCTTATGCTGCCAAAAGCATTGCGGAAGGAAATTTCGGTACAATGGTAGCAGTAATCAAAAATGAATTAACTACCGTTCCACTCAAAGACGTTGGAGGTAGAATGCGTTTAGTCGATCCGGATTTTCCGTTGGTAATTAGAGGCCGGAAAATGGGCGTTTCGTTTGGCGACGATTAAACGATTCCTGCAAATAAACTCGTTAGGAGGATTACTTATTAAACAGCAGGTCATTTTTTTCATTATTTTTGGACAAAACTTACACAAATAATGCTGACTATAAATACTATAGTAAAAGAGATGAAAGATGTTCCGGTTGATAAACTCGAAGAACTTTATCAATTTGTTCATTCACTGACATCTAAAACCAAAACGACTGAGAATTTAAGGAAGAAAATTCTTTCTTTTGGTGGAGCTTTTAGCGATATGAGCATTGAAGATTATTCTGGCTTCGTGAATCAAACAAAGGAAACAAGAGCTAAACTTTTTGACCGCGACATTAAGCTATGAAACCATCAATGCTTGACACTGATATTTTATCGGAGTTTTTGAGAGGCAATAAAAAGGTAATTTCTAAGGTTGACGAGCATCTTAAAGAATTTGGCTTCATCAATTTGAGCATCATTACTTATTACGAAATACTAAATGGGTTGCTATACAAGGATGCAAAAAGGCAATTATCTAAATTTGAGGACTTTGTAGAACTAAACAAAGTAATTTCGTTAACCCCGAGAACTGTTAAAATTTCAGCTGCAATTCAGGCTGATCTACGAAAACAAGGAACAGAAATTGGCCATACCGATACATTGATTGCCGGAATTGCCATTGCAAACAACATGCAACTCATCACCAATAACACCGAGCATTTCAATCGAATTATAGGACTTGATATTGACAATTGGACAAAATAGTGCTTCTTGCCATTTCATTCATTTTCTCATTCCTTTTTTCCCTTTTCTTAATTTTATTCCTGCAAATAAACTCGTTTCACCCGTTGCGATATTCCGGTAAGTATTTCATAAGGAATGGTCCCGATTGTTTCGGCAATGTCGCTTACCAGAATGTGATCGCCCATCAGTTCCACTTCGTCGCCAACAGCAACCTGCAGCCCGGTCACGTCAATCATGCACATGTCCATGCAAATGTTCCCAATAACCGGTGCAACTTGCTCGTTCATATATACTTTTCCCATGCCATTGCTTAAGCGGCGATCGTATCCATCTGCATAACCAATTGGCAAAACGGCAATCTCAGCTTCGTTGGCAACAAAACCTTTTCGCCCGTAACCAATCGTTTGACCGGCGCCGATTTGCTGAACCTGCGACACACAGGTTTTCAGCCGGCTGATGCTCCTGATCTGCGTGTTTCCGCAAGCGCTAACGCCATAAAGTCCAATTCCCAACCGCACCATCTCAAACTGATATTTCGGAAATCGTTCAATACCAGCCGAATTCAGAATATGACGCATAACTTTATAGGACAATTTTTCAGTGACGATTGAACTGAATTCCTGAAATTGCTGAATCTGCCCAAGAGTGAACTCATCATGAACAGCCTCGTCAGCGCCTGCCAAATGCGAGAAAACCGAACGAACAACCATTTGCTCCTGTGTCAACAACTTTTCAGTCAGTTGCTCAACTCTTTCCGCCGAATTAAATCCAAGCCGATGCATCCCGGTATCGAGTTTCAGATGAATGGGATACCGAACGACCGCGTGTTGCTGCAAAACTTTTCGAAACGACTCAAAAATCTCTTCCGAATAAATATTTGGTTCGAGCCTGAACTCGATCATATTTTCAAAACTATGCTCTTCAGGATTCATTACCAGAATAGGCAAATCAATGCCCGCCTGCCGAAGCTCAATTCCCTCATCGGCAACAGCAACAGCCAGATAATCAACTTTATGAAACTGAAGAATACGCGCAATTTCGGCCATACCGCTGCCATACGAAAACGCTTTTACCATAATCATAATTCGCGTTTCGGGACGAATAGCCGATCTGAAAACATTCAAATTGCCGATCATGGCATTCAAATCGACCTCCAGAACTGTCTGATGGTATTTTTTTTGAAGGACCGATGAAATTCGCTCGAAATGAAAATCGCGCGCGCCTTTCAGAAGAATACACTCTTGGCGGAAATGATCAGTCTGAAGAGACTCTAGAAACTGATCGGTTGAATCATAGAACGTTGCGTCTTTTTCAAACAGATTGGAATATTTTCTGATTCTGGGACCAATGCCAATCAAATGGCTCGGTTTACTCAATTGGAGCAAGCGGGCAACTTCAAGGTACAATTGTTCGTCGGAAATGCCAGCCTGCTGAATATCAGACAGAATGATGGTTTTATTCAAATAGGGAGGCTTGGCGTGATTGTTTAAAAATCCAAGTGCAATTTGTACCGAATTAATATCCGAATTGTAATAATCGTTAATAAGCAGACAATTATTAACTCCTTCCTTGATTTCGAGTCGCATGGCAACAGGCTGCAAACGACCAAATAATTCGGGCAACGAAGCCTCCTCATAATGCTGAGACAACATAAAAGCCAGACAATGACCAGCATTTTCAAGGCTGGCACGATCCTGAAACGGCAACCGAATCCGGTAGGTTTTCCCTTCAAACCCGGTCGTGATTTCAACGCCATTTTCAATCTCTTTACTCCTGAAATATAAATCAGCAGTTTCATCGGTAAACGACCATGCAACCAGTTTAACAGTCTTTTTCAAGTGACTATTCAAAATAGTTTGCTGAACCAAGTCCTGATCTTTACAATAAATAAGCGACGAACACGATTCAAAAAGCTTTAGTTTTTCTGAAAGCTTCTCCTGCTTCGATGTGAAATTTTCCTGATGAGCTTCGCCGATGTTGGTTAAGATACCAATAGTCGGCTTGATAATTTCAGACAAAGAATGCATTTCGCCCGGTTTGGAAATTCCGGCCTCAAAAATGGCAAGTTCATAATCAGAACTCAAATTCCAAACCGACAAAGGAACGCCAACCTGCGAATTATAACTTTTCGGGCTGCGGATCACTACATGATTCCGCAACAAGTCGAAGAGCCACTCTTTTACAATTGTTTTCCCGTTGCTGCCGGTAATTCCAACAACCGGGATTTCAAACTGTGAACGATGCCAGGCAGCCAGTCTTTGCAAGGCTTTCAGCGTGTCGGGCACAACAATAAAACTACTGTTGCTATATTTAACGTATTCGTCCCGGTAATCAGAAACCACAAAAGCACGAACACCCAGACGAACCAAATCGTCAATATACCGGTGACCATCATTCCGGTCACTCTTCAAGGCAAAAAAAAGGTTCGACTCCGGATCAAAAATGGTTCGGCTGTCAATCGAAACAGAAGAAATCAGCAATTCTGAATTGGAATCAGGTGAACGTAATTCTCCATCAAAAACGGAGGCAATCTGACGAACTGAAAGAGTGGGCATTATCGGGTAGCTTTAGTGAAACAGGAACGGCACAAAGGCTCGTATTCATCTTTTTCGCCCAGTAAAACAAGTTTATCGGCTTTCGACAACCGGTGCGAAAACTGGGCAACATCGCCACATCTCATACAAATTGCATGAACTTTGGTAATATGATCGGCAACAGCCATTAATCCAGGAATTGGGCCAAACGGTTTACCTTTAAAGTCCATATCCAACCCGGCAATTATAACCCGAATACCCATGTTGGCAAGCGTAACACTTACATCGATCAGGCCATTGTCGAAAAACTGGGCCTCATCAATTCCGATTACATCCACATCACCCGTCAAAAGCATGATGTTTCCTGAACTTTCGACCGGAGTACTCAATATTGAATTCTCGTCGTGCGAGACTACTTCTGCAACAGAATAACGCGTATCGATGGCCGGTTTAAAAATTTCGACCTTCAATCGTGCAATTTTTGCCCGTTTCAACCGCCGGATTAATTCTTCCGTTTTCCCCGAAAACATGGAGCCTGCAATAACTTCAATACTTCCGGTCTTTTTTTGTCTGTCAATTCCCCTTTCAATAAACATGTGGATGATATGATAAAGATTTTTGTATTTTTACGATGCTTTAATTCCGGCATTCGTTTAGTAACAAGTTGTTGCTGAAAAAATAAGTGTTCCGGGATCAGAAACAAAGATAAATTTTAATCCTTACGAATAAAAAATGAATAAACACAAATTGGTCCAGATCATTCTGAGAGATCTTGAAGAACTAAAGATCTTATCTGAAGAAGTTGCAGAAAATCAGAACAATGCCACATCAATTATCGATTTGGCGCTAAATAAAGCCCGGCTTTTATATCAGGAAATAAAACTGCTACATGAATTTGCCAACGTGTCGGATACGCCTGAGGAAGATAATTTGGAAGACCCGATTGACGAAGATGAGGACTTAGTTTCGGAAGCTGCCATTGCAGATCCTGAATTTGAAATTTTGAATTTTGGAGATCCTGAATTTCCGGAAAATGAAGAAACGGCAAAAGAAGAAGCGCTGGATGACGAAGCCATTGAGGATGAATTATTGGATAATGATTTAGACGAAGAAGATCTGGCTGACGATGAACTTGGAAACGATGACGAAGAAGGCGATGTGATTGATAAGAAAGATGAAGTCATCATTGAAGAAGAAACGGAAGAGAGCAAACAAAAAAGAGAATTTGATATTTCGGAGAAGAAGGAAGATCCTCTTTCAAAATCAAACATCGGGCTAACTGATCAAAAAAACGACCAGCAATCTGGAATTCAAGAAATTAAGGCGAATGATCTGGAGGATGAATTCGAACCGGTTCAATTCTCACCTCTATCGGATACATCCGCTCGTATGGTGATGCGCGAAATTCCGAAGCCAGAAAATCCAACTCCTGAAAAATCGGTAATTGGGGAATCATCACCCAAAGATCGTTCGGTGAATGATATTATAAGTGAAACAAAATCTAGTGAATCGAAACTGACCAGTGGTCCGATAACCAGTTTACGTGCTGCAATTGGGTTGAACGACCGATTCCTTTTCATCAAAGAAATCTTTAAGAACAACACCGAAAAATACAATACAGTAATCGACCAGCTCGATAAATTGGAAACAATTCAACAAGCAGTTGAATACCTGAAGGCGAACCTCTCTCTGGAGAAAAACAACACAAGCCTGAAATTCGTAGATCTTCTGAAACGTCGGTTTTCGAAATGATAAGTATTTACCATTCTGTAATGTGCGATTTGCGATTTTATAAGCTACAGATTACTAAATAAATAATGCAAAATTATTTTCTCCGGATTCATTTTCTCCGATTCGTTCAATTGTAAATCGTAAATTATCAAATAGTAAATATTGTAATGGGTAAGTTATTTTTAGTTCCAACTCCAATCGGGAACCTCGAAGACATGACTCTTCGAGGTATCCGTATTTTAAAAGAAGTTGATGTTATTTTGGCTGAAGATACCCGCACTTCGGCCAAATTGCTGGCTCATTTCGAAATCAAGAATAAACTGATATCGCATCATAAATTTAATGAGCACAAAACCGTTGAAATGATTGCCCGGCAAATTGAAGACGGAAAAAATGTTGCGCTTATTTCGGATGCCGGCACTCCGGGAATCAGCGATCCTGGCTTTCTGCTGGTCAGAACCTGCCTCGAAAAAGAGATTGTCGTTGAATGTTTGCCGGGTGCTACTGCCTTAATCCCGGCATTGGTTAATTCAGGATTTCCAACTGATCGGTTTACTTTCGAAGGTTTTCTTCCACAGAAAAAAGGCAGGCAAAAGAAAATTAAAGAATTGGTTACCGAAACCAGAACAATGATTTTTTATGAATCGCCATACCGGTTGATTAAAAGTCTGGAACAGTTTGCCGAATTTTTCGGACCTGAAAGAAGAGCCTCTGTATCGCGCGAATTATCTAAATTTTTTGAAGAAAACCGAAGGGGCACACTAGCTGAACTCATTGAATATTTCAGTTCGAAAACCATCAAAGGCGAAATTGTGATCGTTCTCGAAGGTTTCTCGGTGAATAAAGGTGAGGACAACGAAGAATGAAAGCCGAATGAGAAAGTACGATCACCTTTTTTTCGATCTTGACAATACCCTTTGGGATTTTACAACAAACTCCTGCCTGGCGATGAAACAAACTCTGGAGCAGAACAAAATTCTGGAGAAACTTCCCTCGTTCGAAGCCTATTTCCGGGTATACGAACAAATTAACAAATCACTTTGGAGCGACTATCATTCAAAAAAAATTACCAAGCAAAACCTAATTGTTGAGCGGTTTTCCCGTTCATTCCACGAATTCGGTATATTCCATCCAGATTGGGAGGAGCTAAATCGCGAGTATCTCGCAAACATGGCGCTCCAAACCGGTTTGTTCCCTGGTACGCTCGAAACACTCAGCATCCTAAAAAGGAAAGGCTACCTTATGCACATCATCACCAATGGGTTCAGGGAGGTTCAATACGCCAAACTAAACAATTGTGGATTAGCTGGTTCCTTTACAAAAGTATTTATTTCAGAAGAAATTCAGACCACAAAACCACACCGACAGATTTTCGAACATGCCTTAAAATCGACCAATGCGTCAAAGAGGAAAAGTGTGATGATTGGTGATTCATGGGAAACGGATATCGAAGGTGCATTAGCATTCGGGATAGATCAAATCATGTTTTTAAATCACGGCCTTCATGATCTGCCTGACCATATAAAACCCCAGCTTTTAGTCTCTAAATCTACGTTTCTGGTGCTAAAAAGGCCTACCAAAACATCCTTTATTCAGGAAATTTCGGAATTAGCTACGATTTTGTAATTTAGACATATTCTTAATAAGTTTGCTTTCCCTTCCCTGAAATATCATACCAATTAATTGTATTGCAACATTTTACACATCATCATTATATCATCTATCTTCAACTCTGTATTTTAATATTTGTTAACAATGTTAAAATATGTTTTTATTTTTTCGTAAGAGAGAATCTTCCTGTCCACATTTTTTTAAATTTGTCTTGTGAATTAATATCCAAGTTATCTCTGGATAATGGTTCTTAGAAAGGGGGGTCTTTAAAAATCTTAATAAAATACCCGGTAAATTTGATTTGGGGGGATCAAATTTACAGTTTATTGTATGTAGAAAAACAATAAAAGGGGAAATTTAGATTGGCTATTACTTGCCTTATTTTTCATTAAAAAATTTATGCTGTTTAATTTAAAACTATTTTACATGAAAAAAATCGCGTTATTGCTTGCATTCTTTGCAATTGGTTTGCAGGTCTTGCTGGCTCAAACCAAGGAGATCACCGGGAAGATAACATCAGCCGATGATGGAAGTGCTATTCCTGGGGTTACTGTTTCAGTAAAAGGAACGACATTAGGAACTATTTCCGACATGAATGGTGTGTTCAAATTGAAAGTTCCTCAGGATAGTAAAATCCTTTTATTCTCTTTTGTAGGTATGACTACTCAGGAAGTAGCCATTAACAATCAGTCAACTATTAATGTGTCAATGGCAACCGAAAGAATTTCGGTTGATGAAGTGGTTGTTACTGCCTTAGGTATTACCCGTGAAAAGAAATCGTTAGGGTATGCTGTTCAGGAAGTAAATGCTGAAGATATTAATAAGGCTGAAACGGGTAATGTGCTATCAGCACTGACCAGTAGGGTCGCCGGGGTAAATATTACTAGTTCTGCCGGTACTGCCGGAGCTTCTTCTTTCATTACCATTCGTGGTCAAAATTCTATTACGGGAAGTAACCAACCTCTCTTTGTTGTCGACGGACTTCCAATTGACAACTCAATGGAATACTCAGGAAATCCGGACGATGGGATTAATAATCTTACGAATGGTGTTGCCTATTCCAACCGCGCAATTGACTTAAATCCTGACGATATCGAATCAGTTTCGGTCTTAAAAGGTGGAGCAGCAACTGCTCTTTATGGTATGAAAGCTGGTAATGGTGTAGTTCTTATCACCACCAAAAAAGGGAGTAAAACCGATGGAAAAATGAGTGTAAGTTTAGCTTCATCCATCAGCATTGATAATGTAAATCAATTACCTGCAACCCAGAGTATGTATGCTCAAGGAGTAAATGGTAAATATGCTACAAACACTCCCTATTCATACGGGCCAAAGTTATCTGATATGCGTTATGATGGTGCTACAAACTCCACTCGTGATGTGAATGGAAATTTAGTACTCGCCACAGATCCATCCGCAAAAGCTAATTTAACTGCAAATGCTTACGATAATGTAGGAAATTTCTTTCAAACGGGAACTACCTTAAACAATACATTGGCATTATCAGGAGGCGATAAAATTAGTAACTTCTATATTTCTATTGGTAATACAACAACAAATGGCATAATACCAAAAAATACATTTGCCAAAACATCTATTAAGTTATCTGGTGAAACAAAATTAGGTTCGAAAGTAACAGCTTCAGGAAGTGTCAACTATGTTCGTTCTGGAGGCGATAGAGTACAACAAGGTTCAAATACATCTGGTGTCATGTTGGGACTTTTGCGTGGTGCCACTTCTTTCGATAATAGTAATGGACACGGAAAAGATGGATACAAATTTCAAGATGCCTATATGTATCCTGACGGAACTCAACGTCGTTATTATGCTGCTTACGATAACCCATATTGGACGGTAAACCAAAATTTGTTTAATGATCAGGTAGATCGTGTAATTGGGAATCTATCACTTGTTTACAAACCTACCAAAGAAGTTACTATAGCTTATAAATTGGGAGATGATTTTTACAGCGACCGTAGAAAAGGACATTTTGCTATTTATTCTGCTAATGCTCCTGATGGACAACAACAAGTAGATAATCACTATAGTAACAGTCTAAATTCTGATTTAACTGTAAATTTCAATAAAGAATTGTTTACTGATTTCAATGTAAACATTACTGTAGGCAATAATATGTATCAAACCTATTATCAACAATTGTACACACAGGGTGACATCTTCGTCGTGCCGGATTTTTATCACATGTCAAATACATCTTCTCAGTTTGTACGTGAATATACTTCAAAATATAGGACAGCTGCCTTTTTTGGAGATTTCCAATTTTCGTATAAAAACATGCTGTATCTGGGCGTGACCGGAAGAAATGAATGGTCAACAACCCTTCCGGCATCAAATAATAGCTTCTTCTACCCATCGGCTAGTTTAGGCTTTATATTTACTGAATTACCTGCTTTGAAAGGAAATAAAGTTCTTTCTTATGGAAAATTAAGAGCCTCTTATGCCCAAATTGCAAATGCCCCTTCTCCATATAGCATCCAAAATGTATATACCTCTGCCACAGTAAGTGACGGATGGGCTACTGGAAATTCTTTCCCTTTCAATGGCACTGCTGGGTTTAAAGTTTCAAATGGTCTTGGCAATACAAATCTTAAACCTGAAAGTCTTTTATCTCGTGAAATTGGCGCTGAACTTAAATTTTTCGATAACAGGATTGGTCTTGATTTTACATACTATAATAATCAGAATAAAGACTTGTTAATTGCAGTTCCAATTAGTGGTTCAAGTGGCTATAATTCCACTTATATGAATGCTGCAACAATGGAGAATAAAGGTGTTGAAATTATGCTAAGCGTAACACCTGTGAAAACAAAAGATTTAATCTGGACTCTTTCAGGAAACTTCACCAAAAATGTGAACAAAGTTTTATCTCTTGCTCCTGGTGTTGATAACATATCCTTAGGTGGATTTACTGGTATTGAAGTTGATGTGGTAGCTGGTGAGCCTTATGGAAGCATTTATAGTACTGGTTTTTACAAAGATGCCAATGGAAATGTTATTATAAATGATGCTGCTGGTGCAGGATATGGACTTCCTATCAAGGACAACACAATGAAATCATTGGGAACCGTTGCACCCAAATGGACACTTGGAATTAACAACGATTTTACTTACAAAGGAATTGGTTTATCTTTCCTTTTCGACATCAAACATGGCGGACTAATGTGGAATGGTACAAAATCAAGATTAATGGGTTTTGGAACAGCAAAAGCTACCGAGAACAGAGGTCAGGCTGTAGTATTTGACGGAGTCAAGGGGCATATAGTGAATGGTGAAATTGTTTCAGCTGGTGCAAAAAACGATATACAAACTACTTATTCTGAGTACTATTATAAAAATATTGGAGGTGGAGGAAGTCCTGCACAAGAACAATTTGTTGAAAAAACAGATTGGGTTCGTCTTCGGGAATTAACGCTTTCTTATGAACTTGGAAGTGTACTTAAAACTCCTTTCCTAAAACATTTGAAAGTTTATGCAACAGGACGTAATCTTTGGCTTTCAACACCTTATGATGGGATCGATCCAGAAACAAACTTAATGGGAGCCTCTAATGCTCAAGGTTTTGATTATTTCAATATGCCAAATACTAAATCTTTCGTTTTTGGATTTAAACTTGATTTATAATTTAAAAAATTATTCATTATGAAAATAAAAATTATTTCAATATTGTTGACTACGTTGCTATTTAGCTCGTGTTCAAGCTGGATTGACACTTCAATAAATACCGATCCTAACAATCCAACTGATGTTGCAATGGCACAGCTTGTTGCACCAATCGAAGTCAATTTAGCATATGTAGTTGGTGGCGATTTGGCAAGAACAAGCGATGGTTGGATGCAACAAATTGCTGGATTACAAAGTCAATCTGCAGACAATGATATTTACAACATTAGCGAAGCAGATGTTGATAACGCTTGGAGTTATAACCTATATTCTCCCGGAATGATTAATACTAAACTTCTTATGGAGAAAGCAGTAACAACTAAATCTCCACATTTTGGCGGTATTGCTAAAATATTGATGGCTTATCATTTAGGTGTAACTACTGATCTCTGGGGTGATATTCCTTACTCTGATGCTTTAAATGGAGCAAGCGGTCAAATAAAGTCAAAGTATGATACTCAGGAAAAAATATATACAACAATTTTTTCGCTTTTGACTGACGCTATTACCGACTTGAGTTCTACCACGAGTGTATATAAGCCAGCAGCCGAGGATTTGATTTATGGAGGTGATTTAGCTAAATGGAAAAAGACGGCTTATGCTTTAATTGCAAGATATAAACTGCATTTGGCTAAATTGAACGGAGCTACGGCCTATACAGATGCGCTAACCGCGTTGGCTAATGCATACACCAGCAATGATGATGATTTAAAATTAGCATTTGGTACAGCATATAATAATTCTAACCCAATTTATCAATTTACTCAAGAGCGAGGTGGTTATATTGCTGCAAATTCCTATTACATCAACATGCTAACCGCAACGAATGACCCTCGTTTAGCTGTCTATTTTGATGGGAGTGTTGGTTCTGCATCAGGAGAGTCTAATTCAAGCGCTTCCGGCATTGGAGTTAATTATGCTTCAATAAATAGCACTGTTTATTTAATGTCGTTTGCTGAAGTTAAATTCATTGAAGCAGAGGCAAGTTTCAAAACAAACGACATTCCACGTGCAGTCGCAGCATACAATGCCGGTTTAAAATCGTCTCTTAACCGTGAAGGAGTGTATGATGCAACTTGGTTTGCAACGAACTCAATTACAGCTGCAACCATAACTTTGGAGAAAATTATCGATCAAAAATATCTGAGTTCATTCCTTCAGATAGAAACATGGACGGATTGGAGAAGAACCGGATATCCAACTTTGGCTCTTGCTAAGGGTGCGGTTACTACTGAAATTCCTCGCAGATTACCTTATCCACAAAGTGAAAGGCTATATAATGGTGCGAATATGCCTGCCGGTCTTACTGTAACAAGTCGTGTTTGGTGGGATAAGAATTAGACTTAACATCTTATGATACAGGAAGAGCCGATATAATATTTGTCGGCTTTTTCTATATCAGAGGTTAGAATTACCTGTTGCTTACACAAAGCACTATAGAGTTTTATTGTTTTATTTTGAGAGAACCTTCCTATTCACATTCTTTTAAATTTTTCTTATGAATGAATATCCAGGTTTCTCTGGATAATGGTTCTTCGAAAGGGGGATCTTAAAAATCTTATTTAAATACCCGGTATATTTGATTTGGGGGAATCAAGTTTACAGTTTATTGTAGGTAGAAAAACAATAAACGGGGAAATTTTAGATTAGCTTTTACCTACCTTATTTTTCATTAAAAAAATTTATGCTGTTTAATTTAAAACTATTTTACATGAAAAAAATCGCGTTATTATTTGCATTCTTTGCAATTGGTTTGCAAGTCTTGCTTGCTCAAACCAAGGAGATCACCGGGAAAATAACATCAGCCGATGATGGAGGTGCTATTCCTGGGGTTACAGTTTCAGTAAAAGGAACGACATTAGGGGCTATCTCAGACATGGATGGAGTGTTCAGATTGAAAGTTCCTCAGGATAGTAAAATCTTGGTATTCTCTTTTGTAGGTATGACTACTCAGGAAGTAGCCATTAACAATCAATCAACTATTGATGTAAAACTGTCTCCTGAAAGAATTTCGGTTGACGAAGTTATTGTCACAGCCTTGGGTATAAAAAGAGAAAAGAAGGCTTTGGGATATTCCGTTCAGGAAGTTAAAGGCGATATTGGACAAGCTAAAGAGTCCAACTTTGTCAATGCTATTTCCGGAAAAGTATCTGGTGTTCAAATTAAACAAGCCAGTACAATGGGAGGATCCACCAATATTCTGATTCGTGGTAATAAATCCTTAACCGGAAGTAATCAGGCTATGTTTGTAATTGACGGTGTACCACTTGATAACAGTATTTCAAATTCAACAGATGTTGCAAACGGCCTGGGAGGTTATGATTATGGGAATTCAGCATCCGACATTAATGCAGAAGATATTGAATCTGTGTCAATACTAAAGGGAGCTGCATCAACTGCTTTATATGGATCCAGAGCTGCTAATGGTGTGGTTTTAATCACTACAAAAAAAGGATCGGCTAAAAGTAAAGGCATTGGATTAAGCATAAATTCAGGTCTTTTATTTACAACCGCAGACAAATCAACTCTTCCTCGTATTCAAAAAGAATATGGCGCTGGTTATGGCGCTTATTATGAAGATCCAACCGGCTATTTTTTCTATTCTGATTTGGATGGAGATGGAAAAGAAGATCTGATTGTTCCTACATCAGAGGATGCTTCATGGGGAGCAAAATTTGATCCGAATTTAATGGTTATTGACTGGAAGGGACTGGATCCGCTTGATAAAGCGAACTATTTGAAAAAAGTTCCATGGGTAGCAGCAAAACATGACATTCGCGACTTTTTTGAAACTGGTGTGAAAAAAAGTAATAATGTTGCTATTGATGGTGGTAATGACAAAGGAACATTTCGTTTATCTTACACAAATTTATCAGAAGGTGGAATTATGCCAAACAGTGAAATGAAAAAGAATACCATTAATTTCTCTGGCTCCTATAAATTCACGCCTAAATTATCCTTCGATGCAAATGTTTTATATACAAATGATAACAATACTGGCCGCTACGGAACTGGTTATGACCCTGGAAATCCAATGCAATCTTTAGGACAGTGGTTTCAAACAAATGTGGACATTTATGATCTGAAAAAATATTACAAATCTGCTGATGGAACCCAACGAACATGGAATTACTCATACTATAATGACCTGTCGCCAATATTCCACAATAATATTTACTGGACAAGGTTAGTCAACTATGAAACCGACGGAAGAGATCGTATGTTTGGATATATCAATGGTAAATACCAATTTTTAAAGTGGTTATCACTTGAAGGTCGTGCTTCTACCGATTTCTATACTGAAATACAGGAAGAACGTATTGCAATGGGCAGTAATCAAACATCACAATATCAAAAATATTTGCGCACATTCAAGGAAACCAACTATGATGTAATGTTGCGGTCAAATAACACATTTGGAAAATTTACTTCCAACGGATTATTAGGTATAAGCAGAAGAAGAACGGAAGCTAATTCAACTTATGGAACAACCGTTGGAGGATTACAGGTTCCAAATTTTTATAACCTGATGAATTCAAAATCTCCTATTTCAACAACAGAATCAGATCAGTTGGTTGGAGTAAACAGTGTTTATGCCAGTTATTCATTAGGATATAATAATTTCGTTTATTTGGATCTTACTGGACGGGCAGATAAATCATCTACATTACCAAGCGGGAATAACACCTATTTCTATCCATCTATCTCAACCAGTTGGATACTTTCAGAATTGCCTGCATTAAAAAGTATAAAAGCTTTATCATTTGCAAAATTCAGATTGAATTATGCACAGGTAGGTAGTGGTGCCCCAGCTTACAGTATTTATCCTTCTTACGACAAATCGGCAAACTGGTCATCACTAGGAGTATTTTCGGTGCCAACCACAAGCAACAATACAAACCTAAAACCAGAAAAAACAAAGAGCTGGGAAACCGGACTTGAAGTAAGTTTTCTGGAAAGAAGGATTGGATTAGATGTTTCGTTTTACAAAACCAATACAGTTGACCAGATTATGCCAGTAAGTATTAGCCGTGCATCCGGTGTTAACAGACAATATGTAAATGCCGGAGAGATGGAAAATAAGGGTATTGAAATATCTTTTAATGCCACGCCGGTAAAAGTTGGCCAATTTTCATGGGATATGAATGTAAACTGGACGAAAAACGTGAATAAAGTTATAGATCTTTATGAAGGCGTCAGCAACATCCTTCTCTCTTCATCCTGGGATGTTAGTACAAATATTGTAAAAGGCATGTCTTATGGCCAGTTACGCGGAACAAATTTTGTTTATACTAACGGGAAACCTACTGTTGATGCTGATGGACATTACTTATACCAAACAAATGCTGATGGTTCAAATGTTACAGATGCATTACTTGGTTCAGTTTCCCCAAATTGGACTGGTGGAATTGCAAACACGTTCACTTATAAAGGTCTTGCCCTTTATTTCCTGGTCGATATTTCTCAAGGTGGACATGTGTATTCCGTTGACCAAAAATACGGGGTTGCAACAGGTTTATTTGCTGAAACAGCCGGACTGAATGAAAAAGGCAAACCAAAACGTGATCCGGTTGCTGATGGTGGTGGAGTGAAATTAAATGCTGTTTATGCCGATGGGAAACCGAATACAACTTATATCGATGCCAGCGATTGGTATGGAGCATGGCTTTATGACAATATCCCTACAGCTGCCTATGTTTATGACGCTTCGTATGTAAAGCTTAGGGAGGTTTCTTTGAGCTATAGCATTCCTAAAAAACTGATTGGAAAAACACCATTCACAAAAATTTCAGCCTCGCTTGTAGGTCGTAATTTATGGATTATTCATAAAAACACACCCTACTTCGATCCTGAAACCAATATGAGCGCTGGAAATATTCAAGGGATTGCGGATGGAACCTATCCATCAGTGCGGACAGTTGGATTTAATATTTCATTAGGTTTATAATATAATCCTATTGAAAAATGAAAATCTCCTTCAAAAATTCAATTAATGCTAACTGCATGGATAATTTGAAAATGATTTATGTTTTTTAATAAATAAAAAAGATAATAATGAAAACAAAAATAAAAAGTTTCTTATTGCTACTTGTTGTGACGGTTACATCATGTGGGCTTCCCGACAACGTTGATCCGAAAAGTGCTACAGTAGTCACACCAGCATCTTTAATTACAACATCTGAGATAAACCTGTTTACTCAGGTGACATCCCTCAATACAAATTATAATATCAGCCGACTGCTAACTCAGTATCACTCAGAAGTGACCTACGTCACCGAAAGCCGATACAATTTTTCAGACAGAAAACTTCCTGATGCTCATTGGGGCGTAATCTATCGTGATGTATTAACAAATCTTGAAGAAGCAAAAAAACTGATCAACGCAACAGATTTTGCCGATGCAGGTAAAAAAGCAAACCAATTGGCTATCATTGGTGTTTTAGAGGCTTATTCTTATCAATTGTTAGTCGATGTGTTTGGAAATGTTCCATACACTGAAGCAAACTTGGGAAGTGCCAATAGTCGTCCAAAATACGATGATGCAAAAACAGTTTACTATGCAATGATTGATCAACTTTCAAGTTCGATTACGAATTTGACCGATGCCAGTGAAGGGTTCGGAGATGCCGATATTTTATATAAAAGCGATATTACTAGTTGGAAGCTTTTTGCCAGTTCCCTGAAATTACGTTTTGCATTACGCATCTCGGATTCGGATGCAGCAAAGGCTAGCACCATGGTAAAGGAAGCGATTGCGTCAGGTTTATATACCGATGAATCTGAAAGTGCGATCTTTACACCTACAGGAACTGCTCCTTATGTGGGCTGTTACTATGACTGGGCTGTTATAAATGCCCGACCGAAAGACTATGTGCCTGCTAAAACATTAATTAACATCATGAATTCAGTTAATGACCCACGCCGCGCGATCTGGTTTACAAAATACAAGGGCGCCTTTGTAGGTCTGACTTATGGACTTAAAGCTGCCAGTAGTTATAGTAAATTTTCAAATTTCAACAGTATCCTTCAAAGTATCGATTATCCGGCAATTATTTTAGATTATTCTGAAGTCGAATTTTTATTGGCCGAAGCCGCTGAACGCGGACTTGGTGGAGTTACCGGTACTGCTGAAAGTCATTACAACAATGCTATTACTGCAAATTTGGAGCATTGGAAAGTAAGCGCAGAAGATATCGCTACCTATTTAGCTCAACCAACTGTTGCATACACAACAAGTACTGGCACTTGGAAACAAAAGATCGGCACTCAAAAATGGATTGCTCTCTACGACGAAGGATATGAAAGTTATGCTGAATGGAGAAGACTTGACTTTCCAATTCTGACACCTCCTCAAGATATGACATATTCTGATATTCCAGTAAGATATCCTTATCCATTTGATGAGGTGAAATACAACAAGGACAACTACGCCGCTGCAGCAGCAGCCATTGGTGGAGATCTTCCTTCAACCAAATTATTCTGGGATAAATTTTAATAATAGTAGTAATAATAGTAAAGGCCGTCTCAATTCATTTTGGGACGGCCTTTTTTTCAATAGTTTGGTTCAATCCGATATCGGGAATTACAATGTTAACTCCCTCAAATGTTAGGTGAATAGCAACTGCCACCCAAATTATTTCATTAGTCAACCCAAAGCCAGCAGACTTAACCCTCCATGTGAAGAAAGAGTTCAGTAAATACTTCCTTAAATTATCGATATTATAAATTAAATGATCGTCATTAGGAATTACGTGATCGTAAGTATGAATTAATTGAAAATATCATTGGACGGTCAGACAAGATTGAAGGACAATTATTCCGATGATTCCAAAGGTCGATCTACAATTTAACCGCTAATAGATCTTTGCCGAGTTGGTGCAATGCGGCTTCGATTTGTTTTTTATTTTTGGTTTCAGGTTTCTTCTCGTTGCAAACGTAACTTGCCAGCAAACTGCGGTTAATTTTAGCCCGTTCGGCAAACTTCGAAATGTTTATGGCCGGGAATTGGCTAAACACGTGCGACACCATGTTTTCTTCTTTTTCTATCTCGTCCTTGTTGAACGTGTAAAAACCCTCCAGGCTTAAATCCTCGTCCAATTCCGGCCAACGAATAGAGTCTCCCCAGCTGCTTAACTCATATCGTTGGCGTTGTTCGGCGGTTGCATTCCATAGCCTGTCGAACCAACGCAGTGGATGATTTTTTTGCGTCCCATCGTTCGTAAGGATATAGATGTTTTCATCATCAAACCATACCTTTTCTATTTTCAAATTACTCTGCTTTTCCATGAAATACCTCCCATACTTTTATAAGGATTGTTTCGTTTTCTTCAATAACCGCTTCTGCCAGTTTTAAGTCAGAGGACTTTAATCCTTTGTTTGCCAATAATTTTACTTTAGGCGAAATTTGAAACTTGGCTCTTCCATCTGCATTCTGGACGTGTATCTGTATGGGCAAATGCTCGTTTGCAAAAAAAAGCGCATTCCAAACATTCTGAAAACTTCGGGCATCGTATTTTCGATTGGTTATTGCACTACAAATATAGTAACAAGATTGTTACTGTTCGCCGCATTTCACAACTCATATTTATGCAAAAAAAGAAACACTTTAATCCAGCTTAATAAATATTGCCCCAATAGTATGGTTCAGGGAATTTCTCCTGACATTTTTGCATTGATTTGAGAAAAGCTACTTGTATTTCATCGCCTGATAAATTATTCAGGATAGAACTTCACTCCATTTTGCCCGTTTTGCATAAAATACCTACCTGTACGGATTCAAATCAGTACATATACGGAGAAAGAGTACTAATTATAACTTCTATTTTCGCTTGTAACCTTGTTGGTGTGTTGATTTTAAATTTAAAATATTTATTAATCCTCTAATTTTCATGTTATGACAAATTCTACCTTTTTAAAATTTTTAGTCGGCCTTTCAGTATTTTTTGCCATTCTCCCTTCTTATGGTCAAATTACCATCTCAAGCAGTGATGTTGAACCATTTGTAAAAACCGGAGGTAAATACACTTCATATCACGATGCTACTACCAAAACCGTGAACATTGGAACAACCGGACAAACCAGTTGGGATTTTAGTGGACTTGTTAGTACAACAGAATATGTCGTAAAATCAGAACCTGTAAGCACATCGGCTTATGCTGCTGATTTTCCTGATGCGCAGTATGTTAGTTATTACGAAACACTTGTAGATGGAAACTATAACAAAACCTGGATTTACAATTCATTGGGTTCGGAATATGTAACGAATGGTTGTGTTGTTACGGGAGCTTCCTCGATAGGAAACATAACAACGAAAATTAAATTCTCACCCCTTTATGTCAGTTATAAATTTCCAATCCAAATGGGGTATTCAAATACGTACAGTGGCACACAGAATTTTAATTCAGTAGTCAGCATTCCCGGTTTTGGAGATGTTCCAAACAATTCATCTCAAACGGTTGATGAAACACTAACGGTTGATGGGTATGGTGTCGTTACTTTCCCGGATGGGAAAAAAATGGATGCGCTCCGGATAAAAAAAGTTACCACTACAACCGACTCGAAAGGAGCTAAGACCATACTTCAATATATCATTATGACAAAATCGGGGAATGACGTCACCGTAACTCCTACCGACTTAGATGCTAC
>Ga0302271_10000849_pt1 | contig 30134 bp, 14 predicted proteins | sample III_Bog_N1_1_FD_198767 | JGI IMG/M metagenome (GOLD analysis project Ga0302271, IMG submission 198767) | Peat permafrost microbial communities from Stordalen Mire near Abisko, Sweden - III_Bog_N1_1 | ecosystem: Environmental > Terrestrial > Soil > Wetlands > Peat | place: Sweden: Abisko... | reverse complement strand
CAAAACTGACATTGAGTATGTTTGATCTGGCTAGATCTTCTGTGATTGAAAATTTACTAACATACTAGATGTTCGAAGATTGATTTCTCTAAAAGGAGCTAATGTCAACAAGTCAAGACAGTTTAAGGTTATTGTCGTGTCTTTGAATTCCTAGCGTATCTCGAGGAGATGATTGCTGTAAGGGTCAAAGACATGAGCTATTGAATACGAATAGTACTGCAGTGAAGATGTTAGGGAAATAAAAATGTCCGATATTCTAAGAAGCGCTTTAGACGCGTAGTATGTTATTGGAATATCATATGAATTATCAAAGAATAATGCGGAATATTTAGAATGAACCACGTAATCGATCGAAAATGTGTGAACATTGACTGTAAGATCAGTTTAAGCTACGATGGTGATCACATAATTCGGGGATGTATCTTACCAGAAAAGTAGATATTCCGAATAACAACCGAGAAAGTGTTTTCCAATTGTATTCGTGAATAAAGGACTGCTGTTTTGTGCGAATGGCAGAGCATATCCAATTTAGGAGGATTCTAAGAGCAGCACAATAGCTGATTGATCACTGCATGAGATAAAGACTTCACTAGTGAAATGGACTTTATCAATTTCTTCGGAGAGTTAGAACAGTAGATTCATTTAGAAATCAAAGATTTTTAAGATTATGCTGCTCGTTAGTTGCTTCGAGTATACAATGACAATGGTAGATTCATAGATGTTTAGTTTCAGAATAGTATAGGATTAATAATCTAAAGGGATTGTAGAAAAGTCTATATCGATTGGGTTGGATGTGTTGAAGATGTAAAATAACGAGTTAACGGGGTTGAAGAGGATAAATTATGAGTTTGTTTCTTTGTATTAGCTAGATTTCATGGAGAATGAGAAGTTTTGAATGGATTTAGTGGTATTGTTAATGTAATTAACAGCCCCAAGTCCAGAGATAAACATGATGGGTTAGAGGTTTAAAAATAATATTGAGGATGCAGATTATTCAGATGATAACGTTTAACTAAAAATAGCTAATGAGAGACTAATTGTTGGATTGTTTTGGAGTTAAATATAACTGAAAATTGCAAGTGTGTTGCTATCACATAATGCAATCGAATCTGATGATTTTAAGTACTTCGACAGAATTCCATCGCATCTATCAACGTAATTATACTAGCACACTGTCTGCCCATCTAAGAATGAGAACACAACCATGCTAGAAGATCCATTGAGATTCTCAATATCCAGCATTAAAATGCTTCTTCCAGCTGACTAGATCTACGAAAATGTTCCATTCCAAGAGTAAAACAGCGATTAACTTAGTTTTATGAAGTTATTCGCTATAAGTAGTTTATTTGATTTAATGTGTGCTTTGGCAAGCTAAGATGATGTAACTAAAGAGCTTGGCAAGTTGTAATTGATATAATTAAGTAGATTCTTCGCTTGTGATAAAATAGGACCATCGAATAACTAAAATGCAGGTTAATCGAGGTATCTTGTGATGGATTGACTACTTCTAAATAGGACATATGATTTTTCATTGATTGGATTGGTTTTGTCTGGTAAAAAGGAGATTCTATTCTCAGAGAAGCTATGTAAGTCACCTTTTTGATTAGAGAAAAAAAGCAAGAGGAATTATGAGAAATTAGTAAGATCGAGCAAATAAGGTTGATGGAGTCCAATCAAAAAAGAAGCGCTGATTTGTTAAGAAAACAGAGGGAAATAATTTCAATAAACCAAAAATCAAGAATATATGCAATATATTTGATTACCTATTTGTAATTCAATTATTGATATGACTAGTTGAATTCCTCCAAATGGACTTATCTCAAAATAAAACTAGTAATTACTATGCATCTATTATTATATCCAGCCAAGGTCTTTATTATAAAACTAAGGATATAATTCCCCAAGCTTAGTCAGCGTATGGAGATCATACGTGAAGTATTGTGGAGTTAAATAATAACCGTATTCTATTTTTTCAGCGTAGATTACTAGAATTCCAATTTCTTCTGAAAATCCAGCTTTGAAAGTATTAAAGCTAGTATATTCATCATCTATATATTCATGTGTATTTGAAGTTAGAACCCCTGGAGGGATAGAGATGGGCTACAAGTAGAGCAGTGTAGAGGTTATAAAGAATATGTATTGATCGTCTAAGAATTTAATGTATTTAAGATTTGATAGCCCAGAAACAGAGAATTCAGCTAGAGTTATGTAATCAACGACTTTGATAGTCTAAATGACAGTTCCATCAACTTAATTAGTAGTATCTTCAACCCAAGCAATAAGATGAGATGGGATCGAAGCGCAGTTCCTTGAATTTGTAGTAGTAGCTGCTCCAGATGAGATTTATTATATTATTTGCAATGCGTTTCCTTGATAATTTGAGAAAATGGTGCGTGTTGGCTAAGAGGTTGAGTCAGCTGCGAATATCCAAGGTTCGATTGAGAAATAGAACACGGATGTGTAGAGCTTAGCATCAAGGACGGAGAATGAATTATATGAGACAATTAATTCGATTAGACTTGATGTGCTTAAGTTCCTCAAGACTACAAATAGCACGCTGCTTTTCACGTCGATATTTACACGCATGAAGACATCTTAGTACATGCTTATGTTATCTTTTATGATTTAATGTGTCATATCAATCTTTTTTTGAACAATTTACCCTTCCTCACGAAGTAGCACAATAGACAAGGTGTTAGCGAGATTAAAAGCCACTACAATATCTAATTTCCTTATTCCATCTCGAACTACATCGGTTTGCAACGCATAGAAATCAGGAAAGATCTATTTATATTCTTAAATGCATCCTTTTTGTGCTGTTTCTTTTGACGAGAAGTTCTCGAATAGCTCTAAGTAATTCTTCGAAGCAATGACAAAGCTTTGAGTTCCATCGGTAGTTTGCCAAGCATATAAAGCAGAAATATCTTAATGATCAATTTTTATTATGTTAAATAACTAAATATTGCTGTTAAATATGAAAACTGCATATTGAAATGAAACACCAAGAGCATAAAGGAAGCTACCTGATTCGGCGAGATACAATGGTCTATTTGTTGGGTAGAATTCGAAATATTCATAACCTAAAACATTTTCGCCATCATAGATTATTTGATCGATTTTAAAAATCCAAACTTAATCGTCTGATATCACTACACAGATTCTTAAATTCATGAAAAACCTGTATTCAGTTGGGGTAATATAATAGAGGCGTTTTAGTATTACAGATAACGAGTTCATAGAGACAACTGCAAAGCCTGCAGAGACAGTGATAATTACATAAGATTCACTTGCTTCGGTGTTTTTAAATATCTCACTGGAGATTTTTTAATCATCACTAAATCCATAGTTTTAAGGTTGTAATGCTGTGGAAGATATGCCGTCTTCATGGATGGAAAGGAACATCAATTTACGGACCGAGACGATGACCAAAATGTTTGTAATATCATCAAATAACCCGTTTGTTACTTCAGCAGATGCATAAACCATGGAGTAGTCTTGGGGGTTTGACTTTTTTAGGGAGATTAGAAAGACTATGGGGTTAAAAATTAATGCATGTTAATCAGATTGAAGAGAGGAAAATCAAGGGTAATAAGGCTGCTAAAAGATAAATAAAGAAGCAGACTAATTTTTTTTATTAATTTATTTACATTTTTATTTTAACTACGATGTTGTGAAGAAGAATTATGTCTTGCTGATTCCATGCATGAATATCCCACTAATCGCTGAATTATAGATGTCATTTGATGGCATGGGTATAATTTATTGTGTGATTCCGGATTCTAAATTGAAAATCAATAAATTTTTATGAAATATCAGATACGCAATATTTTTAATGCATATTATCTTGACAATTTCATCAGACTAAATTAAGTGAATCGGCCAAATCAATTCGAGATCTTTCTTCGAATAAACAAGTGCCTGAGTGGGTTTGAATGCGATAATGTAGTTCTCACCTTAGGCTATTTATATTGATTCTTTGAAAACAAAAAAAAGATAATTTTAGTTTTAAAAATGGCTTAACGATAACTCACTAATTTGACTATTTTTCGATTTTTGTAATATTTTTTGTTTACCAGATAAATTCTCAAAGCATATTTGATTTGTATTGCTACTTGAATATGAATATGAGCATTGCTTAATTCTTTCACAATATCCATAAGAGTTTGGTAGCGATTAACTATTGCATTGTTAGACTGTTTCATAAGCTAGGGGATTCTATGTACTAGTTTCAGAAATCTAAATAAATAAATCAGGGTTCGCATTTTCTACTAGACAAGAATCCTGTGATAAACTAAGTTCAAATCCACTGTGGCACTCTCTGCACTTTGATAAAGACAGGCATGTTTTGCAGAATTTAATATCACATTGCTAGCATTCAATACCATTTTCTGATTTGAATTTTCCAGATGGACAGGTTGAAATACATGTCTTCCCATCTTGAGTAAAATGAAGGCATTTTATGCAATCTCTATTAGTAGAAAAATAGCAGCCATCGCATTCTACATCACACGTTTTGCAGAGATTATCCGAAAGATATTCGTTTGAGGAACATGATCCTGAGAAAACGCTATCGGCTATTGCAAAATAAGTAGCGAGTTAAAGGAGAAGTATGATGTTGACGAACTTCATATTACAGGTGGGAATAGAAAGTGTGTTAAATTACTGTTTTCTATTTGATTAATTGTTTTGGGTTAATTGTTTATGAAGATCGAAATATTAGTCCTATTTTGAATTAATCCCATATTTTCTAAGTATTCATTTCTAGGTGAATAGTATATCACAAAGGCAAATTTATGCTTCTAATTAGATTTCTTATTTCTTTCTACAAGCTGCCTATGATGAGGATAACCGATTACATTAACGATTTTTTTCTTTTATGGGAAAGTAACTAAAAATATATGGAAAAATAAATACAAATTAAAATTAAACATCTGATTAATAGTAGAAGTACTTTGTTTTTTGTTATTTTGTTGGATTTAGTAGAATGCATGTGCTTTTTACTAATTTATTTTCTTATTTCTTATTCAAATTATTGACTTTAAGATACTATTGTGAAGCTCAGATGTCTTTCAAATTTTTGAAAAATACATAAGATTGATTCTCTTACGTTTGTTTCTTCCCAAAATCAGGGAATTTTTTATTAATCTAATTTACTGATGGTTAATTTTTGAAGCACGAATGAGAAATTAGCGGTGAGTATTTCAAAAATACATAACGAATATATTTGTTCACGATCGAGGGGAGTAACTTCAAAAGGTTAATCGTGATATCGCAATAACGAATTCAAAGCTATTTTTAACCTCACTTTGATTGGAGCAAAACAGAACGTATTATCATCTTAACCGATATCACAAAGATCTAAAAATATCTTTAAAAAGTTATCTTATTCTTTTTAATATTTAAACATACTTCTTAATGCATAATAACCTTTTTTTTTGCTTCTCTTCAGGATCGACAATACATCTAAAAATAAGGTACTTTTATTAAAAAGTCTTTTTTTCCCCCCTTTCATTAGAGAGAACTGATAACCTTTGAATAATAATAATAATGAATATAAAAAAAAGAGCTCCGAAAGCCCTGAAATCCAACTAATATTGTTATAAAATGAAGTTTTCCTTGCTATAAAAAAGTAAAATATCTAAAAAGTGGAATCTATTTTTGGTGAGCTATATTTATCCTCCCATTATTTTGGCCTTACTTTTGTTATCTCAATATTACGAACTATTTATTGAATTAAGCCAATTTGTGAACTACTTTCAAGCAAAAATAACTTGATAATCTGGTGAATTAAAAACCTATTGTTTTCTTTAATTAAAAATCTTATTGTATGTATGTTCTTTCCTTTAATGGGTGAAAGTGATAAATTGATAGAAATAATAAAATTATCAAACTTTTCAAGAATTGGAATGAAATTTTTATTTAGAGTGCAATGTGTTATTTGGTATCTTCATTTTATTAAATTTTACACACACAATTTATTTTACTGTTCAGAAGAGAAATTACAAATGAATAGAACTTCAATCATTAAAGAAGTTTTCAAGTAAAAAATACACAGCCTCATGCACATCTTGATTCGGATGAGCTTAGTATGCTTCAAGAGTTTATTTAAAATTATAATTCTTTTCCAAAGTCAGTTTAATCGAGTTAAATTGCTCAAACAAAGGTGGTTGATTTATTTAAGAATTTGCAACTGAAACAAGAAGGGAGATAGATCTAAGCGATTTAAGCATGAGATTCAAGTTATCTTCTTGAATTGAGTCAATTAGTGGTTGTAATATATTGAGACTAATTAGCTCTTTTTGCTGAGAATAGTTAGCTCTTTCAATAGCTGTTAGTAATAATTCCTTAGCAGCGAAATTCAACCTGTTATTAGGATGAAGAATAGCAATATTAATCACATCTGTTATTAGAGTTGTGTTAGTGAAGATATCAGTTAGAAAGCAAGGGTCCTCTCCTCCAATATAAAGGAAAACTACATCAACAACTGCAATTTAAATTCTAATATGCAGTGGAGTATTGCAGTTCGAGGTTAAAAACTAGTGAAATTGATCTCTTATAGCCTCTGTTAAATTAAACACATAATTAGCTTGATTTGTGGAATACTTCATGTAGTCTTTAAGTGTTTCAAGGGCAGTGCAAACATTTGGGAAATCTTTCGATGTGCAAATTATAAAATGCAATTTCAGAAACGCATCAGTGTATGATAGCATCTTCCCTCGAAGGATTGTGTTTCCATATTTTGCTAAGCTTTTAATTGAGAGCAATCCATCTTGAATAGCTTCTTAGCAGAGACCATCACAGCAGAACAACCCGCTGAGTACACGAATTAGCTGCTCTCTATGAGTTTCTTCGACAATTGGACTTAAACTTAGCATGTTTTTAACCAAAAACAAAATATTCTCAACTAATCTGATTTCTACTTTTCCAAGCATCTAACTGAATACTTCACCATTGAGATAATTGCAGATTCCAAAATGAACTAATTCAACTCTTAATTCATAGCTCTCTCCCGCCATATTACCAAGAGTTCGAAAAATTTCATTTAACATTTCTTTTTTAACTATTAATTCGTGGATTTATTTGGTTTTTGAAATTTCTTCTTCTGCTTGGCTGGTTTGAGTTCCTACTAAGAGATTTTAACAATTATCCTATTATGTTTCAGTGTTAGCATTGGCTATATCGACACTAATCTTTTAGAGTAATTCCATGACATATTAGACAACTCCACACTAGACAAGCAAGCTTAAAATTGCATCACAAGAAATAGTAAAAATATTACCAACAGCTGATAATGCTTCCAATTAGCAATTAGGGAAGATATTATACCTTGGACTAAAGAACTGCAGAATACACTCACAGCCACCTGCAGCTGTGAATTCACTCATTTATTTATTTTAGATGTCTTCCTCTGTTTCCTGAGCAGCTGATACTATGAATATTTTAAGAATTTATAAGCATCTCAAAACTTTATCTTGAAGATCAGGGAATTCTTTTTCATTATCGCAGATGTTATTAATTGTCTGAACATAGGTAGTTAAGGAAATGCTGCCATTGGTTTAATTGCTTTAGATATCACTTTCCTTATCGTTGTTTTGTTCTAGGAATAGCTATGAAGATTGCTCGATAATAATCGTGTTTTTAGGAGGTGGTATCAAATTTCCATTGGGTTGTTAAGACACTTAATAATCGAAGTTATTTAGAGCTAACCGCTTGCTTTTGAGAGTGGATGTTATGTTTTTCTTTCTTATCTCGATGCGATGCTTATCTTTTTTGAATTACATAACTTTCTTTATGTTTTCAGATTCTTCATTTTCGTTGATATCATATGAATCCATTAGTTAAGTTGTTTGTATGTCTTGATGTTTTGTTGCTTTTCCCTCCAGATTTAATTAAAATTTGTGCTAACTTTTTTGTTTATTTTTAAACTCACAAGTGATCTTTGTAATGCTTCTATTTTCTGTTTAAAATTCGATGAGTTCGCAAATATTTCAAAAAATGTTTCTTTTATTTTCGAATTTCTGATTAAATGCATATTATCTTCAATAGAAAACAGCTACTTCCATAAGCAAAATTTTGTCAAGTCTTCACAAATCAAAATTTGAAAATGTACGGTCAGTTTTACTAGATCAGTCTCTAATAAAAAACTAAAATGTTTCAAGAAACTAATAGAGCTGGTCAGCAGATTTTGTGGGAATTATTCTGCCGTTTATGGATGGTAATTTCTTGGGAAAAAAAACAACTAGCAAGAAGATATTAATCAGCACATAATTTTTTAATTGCTTTGAGTTTTTAATTTAATAGTATCGAAACTCAGAAGTATTAAAGGTAAAGAAAAGCACATTAAATGTTAGGGAATCTAGAATAAGCTTTTCAGCTAAGTCCATTCGAAGGCGGCGGAGAAGATATCTAGTTAGGCAAGAGTAAGTTTGGAGCTCATTAAACTGAACTAATTATCAAGAAAATAAGAGTAAAAAATTTAGAAGCTAAGAATTAAAGTCTTAAGAGAATCGCCAATGTAATACTTGCGTGTTCTCGATGTAGTCTAGTATAACCTCAAGGATGCTTCGAAGGAGAAGGTTAAAAGTCAAAGGAGTTCTTTGTGGCATACGAGAAATATGCAGGAAGTTTCGCAGCTAGAAAAAAAGAAAAATTAGAAAAAGGGGAATGCTTTACAAAGCAAGAAATACAAAAACTCGCTATTAGTTTATTTCGCTCTGTGTCAAGTCTCCACAAAAACGGAGTGTATCATGGGAATTTGAAGCCTTCAAATATCTTCTTCCCAGATGAAAGTGAGAGCTTGAGCAGCACTATTTTTGTTGGTGAAGCAGGATTTGTCAGTACAAAAGGTAATTCAAATTTGCTTGATGTTTGTTTCTTGGATTTAGGGAAGTTTGCAAATTTGTTTAACTTTTGTTTTAAAGCAAAGGAATTGAGTTAATAGTATTTTGCTCCTGAAATGCTACCTGAGCATGAACACTTTATGGATGATGAAGATCTTGATCTACAAGCAGTAATTATACATTATTATCTGAACTGGATAATTTCTTTTTATTCTTTTCAGGAATAAAATACTAGTTTGATTTTCTAATTTTCTAACTAATTATACAGGTAGATACATTTGGAATTGGGCTTATACTTGCAGAGTTAATCAGTATGAAAGACATAAAAGAGTTGGAGTGTCTGAAGTATGACAAAGGTGAGTAAGTAGAAAAAAGAGAAAAGTTTTTTTAATAGATGAAGGAGTTAAACGGGGAGACTATCACGAAGATATTGAAATCCTTCTTAGTTGTGAATCCAGGAGAGAGACAACTAGTTAACTCTTTTGATATTGGTTTTTTCGATTAGATCAGTAAAATTGAAGATGGTTAAGGTATGAATGAATCTTCTTTCTATTTATAAAATTCCTGGTGATTTTGTCTAACAATCTTCTTTTCTTTTCCCCTCTCAAGATCTACAAGGATTTCCTGAAACTAAACAAGCTTTCATTCAAAAAGCTTAGTAAGTTCCTCCAGCATAAGGTGGAGGTGTTTCTAGTCTTCAAAATATCGATGCATAAGATGAGCTAGAAGAAGAATAAAAGCACAATCTTTCAATAGACAAAGAATCTAAAGGTGAGCTTGATGAAGTTGAACTTCTGCGATAAAGAAATGAAGAATTTAGAGCAAAAACTGAAATAAAAATGGTTGATAGTGATATTGGTTCTGAATAGCATATCGACTAAATTCCTTCTGAAAAATAACCAAACACAACTGAAACAGTACCTTAGTTGAATACTAATAACAATCTTAAAAACACTTCAATAATAGAAAGTCTTGTAATTAATAAAAACTCAGAATAATAAAAATAAAGTACAATTTCCCAACAATAGTTAGTCTCAACAGATTAATTTCAGTAACCAGAACATCCTCAATCACGTCTAATCTAATCAGAGATCCTTAATGAAAGTGAGGAAGACAAAAATCAAATGCTGAACACGAAATCTATTGCTAATCCTTTAGATGATTTATCTCCAAAGAATAAAAGTTCTGTTTTTAAACGAGAATCTGAAACTCAAGTGGTCAATTCACAGTAAAACAAAACGACAACAGAGGAATAAATCAAAGAATTTGAAGATAAATAACCTGAAGAGGAAAGTGCATATAATCTAGAACTCAAATCTGAAATTGAATCCAAATCAGAGTTATTCAAAAAGAAAAGTGTTGCGTTTAAAGATGATCGAAAACTAATTCCCCATTAAGTACCAATATCGTTGAATTACTTGCCTTCTTCGATGGTTTCAGTTTCAGAATTGAGATCAACTACGGCTGCTATTTTTGACATTGATTAAATCATTTCTGCAATCAGAAAATGTTGTGAACTTAAAAAAATTGATATCCTGGATATCTTTGTTTTCTACGATTAAGATTATAATTATACACTAGAGGACCCTATGATGCTCCATAAGATCTTCACTATTTTAGGGTTGATACCAAATCATATCTCAGAATAATAAACTGAAAAATGCTTTTAACACTATTGCATTTAGTCTTCCAAGATGTCATTTTTAGGTATGTTTTTATTCATTTTTACATGAATTTTACTTTGAAAAAATAACTATTTTGTTTAGGTCTCATATAACAATTGGTTTCTCCAAAGGCCTTATTTGTGAGTCTCCTTTGCAATCTTCTCTTAGTCAATAAATGGACTGTCCTTGATTTATTTGAGAAATATTAAAATTAAGAAAATTATTGGGGTATCACTGAATTCTCGAGAATCAACGATGAAAATCAATTTATATTTGATCATGACACAATTGAGTTTATTCTCAAGGAGTTTATTGAAGCAGCTGATTCATAAGATTCTACTCTCAACCCTAAGGAACTTGCATAAGTTCTTGGGTTTAGAATTTAAACATCAAGTGAAATGATTATCCGATAAATAAACTAACGTATGTAAAGTTAAATTAAACGATTATCTGAATTACGGTACACTGAAATTGTCCAGTAACAAAACGAAAGTGAATTAAGAATTCAGCTTGAAGAAGAGAAGAAAAAATAAGAGCTGATTTTACAAAAAATCAAAGAGAGAGAAGAAAAAGAAGCTTAATATCGTCAAAAACAAGAAAAAATTGAATAACAAAAAAGGGATTATTAAGAAAGTAAAAAGTTTCTTCCATCACTTGTGTAACTGCCATAATTCGAAGGAGCAAGTGAAGGAGTTATGGTGAACAAAGCTATGTTTTGGAAAACACTTTCTGCGTTAGTTTAAAGTCAAGGGTTTGATGCGATTAATTCGAAAAAATAAGATTAATTTATTACATCGAAGGCATTTTATGAAGTGTTAGTGTACGATTATCGTTTCACAGATTGCATCGAATTGAGAGAATTCGTGGATGGAATTTCTCCAAATCAAAAAATTAATATTGCTAAACTATAAGATAAACTCAAAGTTGCTTCAGATAGCGAAATTGTAAGACATTTTGGGGGGTTTTTCATGATCAAATGTAAAAATAGTAATATTTTTTTTTTTGAAGAAAGAGAAAAAAACCGAGGAACTACCATTACCAAATGAAATGATAGAAGAAATCAATAAATTGTTTGAAGTTGTTGACACAGATAAAAGTGGGAGTATTGAAAAAGGAGAGATTGAACATTTAATGAGACTCCTAGGAATTAATGCTAAAGATGATGAATTAGATATTTACTTTAAGACTATGGATGCGGTATGTTTAAATTATTTTATAGGAAAAATTTTTTGCTAAAAAAAATGTTTAAAACAAAAAAAATTAGGATGGAGATCATTTAATATCCCTTTAAGAATTCAAAGTGATCATGAGTTAGCATATTTACTCGTCGATGCTGAGTGTGAAGGACATTATTGATGATTTTAAAGCACTGTTTAGAAGGGCTGATTCGAACAATGAAGGATCCATCAACTTGCTTTAATTCAAGTAAAATACTCTTTTTCTAACCCATCCTTTTTGTAAAAGAAGATTTTTGATTTATTTTTGTATTAGCTATGTGCTTAACGAACTTGGAGTTGTTATGGATGAAGAAGAACTTTAAGCTGTGTTTTCCTAAGTGGATACTGATAAAAGTGGTACAGTTGAGATATAAGAATTAGTTAATTTTATTAAGAGTGACTGTAGGAAGCTTACAGGGCCTACTGCATTAGCTATTATTAAGGTAACAAACTCAACAAAAGCATTAAGAAATTGATCATACTTGTTGTATTTTGATTTTCTGTTCTTTCCAAAACAAAGATAAGGATGTGTAGAAAACCTAGTATCTCTGAACTCAGGACAATATTCGAGTCCCTTCCAGATAACTACATTTCGAGCTTTCTTGGCTAACGTCTTAAGAACGGATTGAATCTTCCTTCATCTGGTATAAAACCAAAGATTAGCGCTTTGACTATCTCTCTTAAAGATCTCAAACTCGAAAATGACCCAAATATTAAACATACACTCATCAAAGGAAGAAAGAGTGTTCCAAGTGATATCTCTGCTAAGATATCACTTCATAGAGCAATTTCATTACCTCTCCCTTTCGATCCATAAACTATGGTGAACATCAAGAGAATGTAAAATATTATTTTCCTGGTATTAAATTAAAAACATTTATTTGCTTTTACAGGGAAGTTATGGTCTGCCTTTATGACAGATCAAGGAAGAAATTTGTAGGTAACATATGCTGCATAAAAGGAACGATCAACTAAGCCTAACTCTAACCGGAAAAATCGTCTAAACAAAATAATCAGGGTGCAAATAAAACAGGAAATTGCGTTTAATTTGAACAAGATTTATACTTGAAATACTGCAATTTCAATGAAAAAAGAGATGCAGATCTGGAAATATGTTTCGAATTCGTTCTTTATTATCAGGTAAAATTGATTTATTTGGTTTTTTAGTGGAGGATCTTCAATTTTTTTAATTCTTTTATGTCTCTAGATTGGCATCAAAATCGTTGCCGTTTCCTGCGGTTTTGCAGAAATCTACCTCTCCGAAATTAGAGAACCAGGGTATAAAACACTACTAATCAACGGAGGAGATCCTAGTAAACTTCTACCAATTGACTTAAAGTACACTGTTTCTCAGCAATAAAGTGCTGGAAGTTAAATCTCGTCCGATTTGAAATAAGTAAATTAGCTAGTTGTTATCTTAGTTTTATTCGTTGTTGTTGGTGTTATTTAAGGAGCCTGATTTTATAATAAGCGTCGAATCTGCAGCGAAAGACCAAGATATCCTTGGTTTATTACCATCGATTATATTAATGGAAACAGAATAACTTCGACTTTTTAAGGGTTTCAGAGAATTTGTAGCATTTAATTTCACTTCAACTTAAGCTGCGTATGCACTTCAAGATGAGAGAATTAAGCTATTTCAATCTTTAATAAACTGTCCAGATACTTCTGAAAATCTAAGAAATCTATGGAATCAACATATCCTGTAATTCCTCAATTTGTTAAAAAAAATATTTTTGATTGTTTTTTCTTCTAAACAGTTCTCAAATCTCAGGAGATGCCAAGAAAGAAATCCATTTTATGAATACCTTACTTTCGAATCTGGAAGGATTAGTACAGAATTAATTATTTGGATTCAAAGTCTCTGATCCTACATCTGATTCACTGCACTCAGAAGAATTGCATCTTTATCGGCAGCAATTATTTGATTATTATGCGAATGAATTACTAAGTCAACTTAAGATACGAGAAAGACAAAATATCAATTTTCCTTAAATGAAAAACTCAGGAGGAGATGGATTCTAAATGCCTAAAAACGATGAAGAAGATGAAACTGAAGGTGAAAACTAAAAGCTGTTAGACAAAGAAGGAGTTGGTATAGGAAGAGGAGGAGAAGGAATGGATTTTATCATCGCAGAAGAATATAGGGTTGGCTTTTATTTTGTTTATTTGTATTTTTCTACATTTTTGAATTGTTGAAATTACATTTAGGAAAGCATAATTGGTGAAGATTTCCTATTTTTATTTGCAACTGAGGATATCACGAACGCTGTCATGGATAAAGCTGCTAAAAGTTCTAGAGCTATTTTGATTGATTTCAGAGATTAAATCTCCAAAGGAAGGTTTAACCTTTACGAAGTTGAAACACTTTCAAAGGCATTCCGATAGAATAGCTAGTTGCGTAGTCTTTACTTGAAATTCTCAAGATCTTCATATGATGAAGATAATGTAGATAAACTGAATTTAGGTCCACTTATGACTGTACTCTCGACATCTAGTATCAAACTCCGCACTCTTTATCTTCATCTTGATTATTCGGATTTATCAGATGAGTCTATGTTCTAAAAACTCTGTGAGTTTCTGAGTGCTTAATCGGCTTATCTAACTAAGTAAAAAACTCTTATTTTTTGTAAATATTTCGAATAGAATTTTTAACATATTTTCCCTTAAAACAGTCTGAATCTCAGCTTAGAGGGCACAAACCTTTCTACTGCAATGGGACTTGATTTAACAACATGTATTGGCCCTATGTGGGATCTTGCTAGTTTAAGTCTGAATGTATCTCTAAACCCTCTTGGACCAGATTTCGTGAAGAAATTAGCATATCAACTCAAGAGGCTTACGAAACTTACTAATCTGAAATTAGATCTTGAAAAAATAGGTATTTAAAATAAGAAAAAAACATAAATTTTTGATCAAATTTATCTTTGAATTTCCATTATTTTTTTCATACGATTACCCCCCAAACAGAGTTAAAGGAGTATTGCTTGAGTTGCTATTGTGGTTACTATCTGCGAGTAGTTATTCAATTCATTCCACTTATTGGAAATTGCTGCTTGTGGTGTCTTGATTTCTTTACTGCTCTTGAGAAACTTGCTGAAGCAGTCAGATGCATGGATAAATTGTAGAATCTTAATCTAAATATTGCTCAAAATAATCTTGGCGATCGACTTATCAGACATTTCGAATATAAATTTGGTAAAGCCCTCTACACTCGTCCAAGTTTATCTACTCTTGTCTTGAATCTCAAGCGAAATAAGCTTGCAACAAAATCAATTAAATCGTTATCTACACTTGGTATTTCTGCTTTCAAAGTTGATCTAAGGTAACAGAAACGTTTGTTATTTTATTGTATTGCTAATAGTTGATTTAAACCACTTAGATACAACTAAATAACCGAAGAAGGTCTTTAGAAAATCGCACCTGTTTTATACAGCATGCGAAATCTCAAAAGTCTTTCTCTTTAAATCACTGAAGGCAACAAAAGAGAGGGAGCATTTTCAATCGATGAATAAGCTGCACTTCTGTCGAATTCTTAAATGAATTCACATCCAAGTAATGTAACACAATTCAAATAAGTTTTTAAAGATACAAATGTGCCACATCCTTTTTCTCGTTTCTACACAGAAATCAAATCAAGCAGGTCAGTTTGGAGGCAGATAATTTCTAGAGAGTAAGATCATAAAATCTATCGCTAGCATTCCTTAAATTGAAAACATCGAAATCTCTGGATTAGGAGGGATCTAAGGAAGATAAACCTAAAATAGCTAAATCAGTAAGAAATATCCAGTTGTAAGATAAATGTATCAACGCGCCCATGACATGAATTTAATGAAATACAGCAGTGCTTTGAAAACAAGATTATTACCTTAATAAGATAAATATTAAATCCCTAGTACATATATCTTCAGGGAAGAAGACGAAATAGATTTGATTCTTTCATTGTTCTGCTTCTCATCTACACTTGAGGAAATACATCTTTAATGTCTCTTCGATGAGCAGGTTAGAATATTTTAAAACAAACAACGTTTTCTTTTTGGTTAACTTTCATTTATATTTTACAATTTTAGATTCTAAAATGTTCATTGAATTTACCATTCTTGAATCCTATATCGGTTATTGACTTCTCCGATTGCTGTCCTTTAAGTGTCCCTGAGATATTTGTCAATTTATTGGATTTACTTAAAAAAAATAAGAATTCGTTAGAAAGACTGTATCTTGGAGGTGTTTCCTTTGAGGAACTTTAAATCACTAGTCTATCAAAAACCCTCCATTAAATCACTAAAGAAAGAGGCAGACTCCTTTAGTATTTGGAATACTCTCATTTCAATCTTAAACCTTCACACTTTTAAGCCGAATCTGTTTCATGTAAAATATTTCCTTATTTCATTTACTTTTTGTAAAAATAATTTTTCTTTGTAAATACAGGTCTAGAGAGCATATCCTTGATGATGAAGTAATTTTGCTCTTAGTTCTATGAGTTCAATGAAGAAGTATTCAAAGCTTCCGAGTAACACAATCTTATGGATATCTAGAATGCTATTCCAGATCTTGGGACAACTACACTAATATTAACAATTCGAAATCTCATAACACTCAGTTACTTTAAGGATTAAAAGTATCTTGAAATTAAGAGCTTTGATTAAGAGAACGCTATGGGGTTCAGATTATTCGATCTTATTTCAGGTATTTTGTTGGTTATTTTCCCAAAAAATCCAAGAAATAAATTCTATTTTCTCTAAAAATTGTGTTCCTAATTTGTTTTGTTTCTTAAAGGCACTGAATTTAGTACAATTAGAGAGATAGTAGTTCGAGATTAGTTAGTAAGTGAAGATGCAGCTACAGCTCATTTAAATTATGTGAATCATTTAGACGATGAACAGTTTTCTTCATTCATGAGAATCGACTTAAAACGCGTCTTCCCTGTTTTAGAAACATTGGAGGTTGTCTTCGCTCCTAGTCCAGATTCGCTTTCGAACTGCATGAAATTACTGTCAATTAAACTTTTGCAAAGTGAAAGAAAACATCTTAAATCTAAAATTGTTGTGTCCGCCGAAAGACAAAGAAATACCGAGGACGATATTCAAAAGGTTCAGAGATTTAAAAATTACCTTTTTTAGGTTTCAAAATCATGAAAAATATTAATTAATAATTCGATTTATTAGGATGAGATTGAGGTATATTTGACTGAAAACACCCAGAGACTACTTTGGATCTTTTTTATCTTCTACTCTCTTTTCTATGCGCTATCAGTAGTTATCCCATTTATTTTCGCCAATGAATGTGGACTTGGTCATAATGTAAGTTTCTTTTTATTTCTCTTGTTTTTCTTTGGTTTTTCACCTTTCATTACTATTTTATTTAGTCAACTTCTCATTATATCTTCGCTGGAATCAGTGTCTTCGGTCTTTTAGTAGAATCAACGATTATTAAAGAATGGATCATTCCTAACTAAAAGCCTAAATTGCTCAAAGGAAGAGACAAAAGGTAATATCAGCATTATACTAAATCATTTGCAGAACTTATTTTTTGTTTCCCTTTAATTTAGCTGGAGAAGGAGACTAACCGAACATTTCTCTAGCAAAGGCGATGTTTATGTTCTTCTAGGTGTTTCTCTGATATCTAAGTTTGATCTGTACACTAACTTTCTTTTCCTCTCGATCACTCAGAAATGTGATCATACTGGAATATTCCTAATTCAACTGATTTTTATGGGGCTAAATCTTCTTTGCGAAGTATCTCTCCTTGTGTCTATGGCAAAGACGATTACTCAAAATGCAATCAAAAATAACATTTCAGATGTAACAAATAATAAATTTTCTAATTGTGTAAAAAATTCACTTTTTCACTTTAAAAACATCTATTTTTGTGTTATTTTCTCTCCAGCATATCGTAACAGATACTTTCAGCTAAATGACTAATTTCTTGAGAATGAGTGGTATTAGCTATCTTATGGCTTTCAGAGAGGTCTAAATAAGTTTCTTATTTATCGAAACCTGGAAAGTTCCAGTGAGTCTAACATCTAATCTTCTAAAACTTGTTCTTGATAATTTCCCAATGATTGTACTCAAGATAGTCTTTCTAATTACTGAACTCACTGATACACGCAGTTTTGTTGTGAGTATGACACTTTCCTCAGTGCTAAGTGTCGTTAGTGCTTTAATTTTCGGATTGATTTTCGTTAAGAAGTTTGAAGAGTTGAGGTACAAACTACCATCAAAAGGCAAGTTCAGCTGCATTTCATATGAAAGATAAGATTTAGAATAATTTATGGGATGGCCTGCTATTTCAATGGGAGACTTAGAAAAAGGAGAACAAATCAATACGGCTGTTTTTGAACCAAACAAAGAGAAATTTGAAAATCCAAAGATCAACCCTGAAGCAATCGAAGGAGGTTCATAACAATAACTTAAAGAAAAGAATGAAATAAATGAAGAACCAAGTCAAGGAAATGAGAAAGAACCTTTAAAATAGCAAGAAGAATAAGTAGAACAAGTAGGAGATAAAAAATAAGAATCTGATCAGCAAAACAAAGAAATAAACGCTTCACAATAGTAATAACAACAAGTTGTGAGTCCTTAAAAATAATAATAATAGTAATAGCTTTCCCTTCAAGAAGATTCAAGTTCTTGTTGTTGTTTCCCATGCGGTTCATGCTCATCTTGCAGATAATGTTGCTCTTGTTGTTGCTGTAATTTCAGCTGTAAATGTATTACCAACTTGCTTTCAATTAAGATAAAGGACATTAGCTTTTTCTACGAGTAAGCTATTGAATAAAGAGATTTCTAGATAAGATTTAAGCTTTCCCTCTACAAGATGTGCTTCTGGATAGCTTTTTTGATCTTCTACTTTCTTTCATATGGTAAATTATTTAATTATTTTTTTAAAAAGCAAGAAATTGTCTTGGAAATAGGGCAGAGATTGAATTAAACTGACTTTTTCTTCTTCTGTATTTTTTATTCAGCTCTTCCTTTCTTCTACTACAATGATTGCACTCAAGGAATCAGCAATTCAATCTATTATCTGTTCTACGGCTTAAATGCATTCTTAATCATAATCGAATTCTCTTTGCTCTACCCTTTGGTGACTTAAATGAGAGAGATTCCCAGAAGTGGATACAATTAATTCCCTTATTTCTGGATGTTTAAACTGCTCTTAAGTTATGCTCTGAAAGCGAATTTCCTAACAGACTTTATTGTCCTAGTGTATGGGATGAAATGCTAAGAAAATGCACTTATCTTTAAACTTGTTTTTATCTCAGTCAGTGTGATTTTTTGGTTAAGAGGGTTTAAGTTAGTGAGATATCTATTCAAAGCTCTTCGAACGGATTCCATTTATCCTGTCATCACACGGTTCACTCTCCTTGCTGATTTATGCTAGTAAAACAAATCAAATGATTTTTTGAATATTTTCTAATTTAACAAAAACAATAATTATTTGTTTATTCAATTACCCAAAAGGATGACACTTATCCCTAAGCTAGTGAATCCATATTTACCTGAGAAACCTATGACTAGACTTAGAATACAAGAGAACTTATTTTTAAATTACACAAGGTTTGTATGTGAAGATGCTCTTATGCTCCCATTGAATATCTGCTATTTAGTTTATTTACTCCGAGAAACTAGTTCTTTTGATAATATCCGCACTCATGTTATAATCAGTCTCGTTATCTCTGCGCTATCTGCGATTCTCACAATTAAATGGTGGAGTTGGCCTTTAAGAATGTCATCACCAGAAGATTTAGATAAATTATTTGTCCGTCATGAAGCAATCTAATCCAGAGAAAAGTTAGAAGATCAAGAATATATGAAGAAAATGAGAGATGAAATTGAATTCGGAGGATGCTTTAGAGTTAAGAAATAAGGATGGATTGCAAAATGCCTTGGATTAGAATGAAAAATGAATTATAACAATTGATTTTTTCATTACTTCTTAAATCTAAAAATGTATGTGTTTTTAATCTGTTAAAATTTGTTCTTTTTTCAATCTAAATCAGTCTAATCATTGTTATTACAAATACTAGTGGGATAATTTAAAATTAATGTGATCAAGTAATTGAATTATAAAGGTAGATATTAGATAAACACTACTATTATTGTTAATCAACTAGTGTGGGATATTTTCTACACAGGTAAATTTTGCCAAGCGAAAGTAACTTTGATTTATATATGTTTTCTCAGGGAGAGGGGAGGATATAATAACAATATAACTAACGCTTGTATTAATTGAAGATTTTAGAAGTGGGAACATATACTGAAATAAATAAGTTTCTTGAGAGAAAAAAAAATAAGAACAAAAAGAAACTTTTTTTGATATTTGCTTTTTTCTTAAAAAGACAATATGTCTACAATAAATTCACCTTCTAACTCTCTTCTGATGAATTCGCAGTAAGGATGCTATTTGTTTTGTGGATGATAATTAACTATTTGGATGTTTTTTTGTTTAGAAAACTACTTGGAGCTTCTTAAGTTGGTTCAAAAAGTATTTTGAAATCAGTTGGATAAAGTACAATTCAATCTGGCTACAAGGAAAAAACTGTCTAGATTAACTATTAATCTAATCCATATGCTCCGAATGATTCATTGCAACACTCGTCGATCAATACTAGATATGGGTAAGAGAAAAACTTAAGTTGGTTTCAAAAATATTACAAGGAAAACTAAAAAATTATGTTTGGATAGATCTCAAGCTAGTGGAAACAAGGGAGACTAAGGAGATTTGAAGTTAGCTAGATCAATGATGATCCTTAGCGTTGGAGAACTACAATAAATTAAAGATCGAGCAAAGTTCTTAGAGTCAGGGTCAATGAGTAGCAAAGATAGTGAAGTAAAAATATATTAAAAGTTTGAAGAACAAAAAATAAACAAATAAAACTAACAAAATTTTGTTTAACAAACTTACAAAGAAAAAGAGATTACATGAGATATCTTTGAAGAGAATCGAAAACTGGCCAGATTCATTGTTGTCACTCACACAAAACAAATAGAAAGAACGATATGAGCGATTCGAGAAAATTGAATTGGAAAAAAGAAAAATCGATGAACAAGAAGAAGCATTGAAATAAGAAAAATACAAGTAACTTATTAAAGAAGCGAATCAAAAGATATTCGAGTAAGACCCTCGTGTGCGACAATTTCAGAAGAAAGTTCTTTTATTGGATGTTATTGAAGAGAGAAAAGAGTAACAACTGTTATCAAAACACAAGGACGATATTTAAAAATCCAGAGGAGAGTATGATTTTTAGTTTTTGTTATCTCAAAAGCAGGTAAATAATTGATATAAATTGATACAAGTAGATATGAATCGAATCAGTGATGATTAATGGGTTTTTAGGCTGCAGAGGAAGAAGAGAAAAGGAAGATTCTTGAGAGAACATTGAAATAGGAAAAAGTTAATCAGTAACTTCAAAAATAAATGAACGAAGCAAAGGATAAGCGAATCAAAGAAATAATCTAAGATAATACTGAAGGATAAAGGATCAAAGAGAAAGCCCATGAAGAGCATGAAGAGAATGAAAATAAGCGATAGAATCAAAAATAGAAGAAAAGAAATTGGCTTCACGATATTCAAGAAACGAAAATGAAGAACACAGTAAAAAAGATTTAGATTAGATTATTTTTGACTTGTGTACATAAATAAATGGATGCTTTTTAATTATATTAGGCATTACTCAACACAGATTAATAGTAATAACTCGCAGAACAACGGAAATTAGAACAATATCTAGAAAACAAAGGGACACTTTAGTAAATGAGAAAAAAAAGAGAATAATCAAAAATGAAGGAAAAAATAGCTATTCTTGATCATATGTATGATGTTTAGCTGAAAAAATTGCATGAATAAGTGGATAATGAAGAAGAGCGCATTGCAAAGCAGGTAAAATTTGAGGGAAATCATAAAATAATCTAAGGAAACTTGTCTTAAGTTAGTTGTTGTAATTCTTTAATTTGATTGCTTTGTGTAGATATAAGAATAACAGCAGAAAGAGAATGAGTTCTAGACAAATAAAGAAAAGGATCTCCAAAGGAGAAGAGATGTACTTTTCGATTAATAAAAAATGTTGGTTAACTGATTTAAGGAGTAAAATAATGTTAATCTTTTAAAGCTGATGAAACAAAGCATCAAAGAAAGTATGGAGCTAAAAGAGAAACTTGAAGCAGAGAAGAAGCGAAAGGAAAAAGAATATGCCGATTAGCTATTACAGCAATCTAGAATTATTGTAAAAATATCGAGTTATTTCATTTTGGGGGGGGGGGGGGGGGGGAAATTAAAAAATAGCACAATACGGTTTATTAAAAGAAAAAAGAAGAATAAGAAGAGAAGATATTCTAGTTGAAGAGGAAGTACGAAATTAGGAATTACTAATTGACTCAAGCTGTAAGAACAAAAAAAACTTGTTGTAGAATAAGAAAATATTTTTAACTCTTAAATTGTTTGTTTTTCTCAAAAGGAATAAAAGAAAAAACTTTTACAAGAGAGATACGGAAAGGAATTGGAGGAAGATACAGATTTAAGAAACTCAATGGAAATAGACAAAAGGATATTTAAAACTTGGGCGGATTAGCAAATTGAAGAAGCAGTAGCTTAAGGTAGAGGGTAGAATACTCTTGTTAAAGAATTAAAACTCATTTAGAGTAGATCTTGAATTATTTTTATCTTGATCCATCTATCTTGAGGGATTTTATAGTCAAAATAAATCATTTTTTCAATATTCCACTGCAAGAAAAACTTAAAATTAAAAAAACAATTAACGTAACTCACATAGCAGGTGTTTTCCCCCCACTAGTTCTTTTGAGAATAAGCTTAATGCTGTTAAATATTAGGAACAAAAGACAATGAGAGTACATATGAGAGAGAAAACTAATGTTGAAACATAGAAATAAATTGGCTTTTAGGTTCTTTTTGAATGGGGAAATATTTGGAGTTCATAAATGAGAAAAATAAAGAATCAATTTTGAGTCATTTTTTTGAAATAAGAGGAGGATCTGAAAGAAGACTACTTAGAATAACAGTTTCATTTGAAATTTAGCTGGATTTAGTTTCAATATGTGTGTTCACTTTTTCAGAATGCTTTTCCTGAGTCTGCTCTACATTCTAAATACTATCTTAGCTAATCACACCTGCATCCTGATCATTTATTTCTCTTAATATTTCTGCATTAAATGAAGAATTCCATTTTAAATTGTGAATTTAAGCCTTGTTTTCCCCTTAATAAATAATTTCTTTAAGATCATTATTACTGCTGTAATCATTTGAATTATTAACTTCATCATCATCTCCTTCTTCTCCATGATTACCTCCAATTAAAGCATCATTAACTTCTTCATCGAATAAATAACCTTTTGCTTCAAATGCAGTGAGAATTTCATCAAATCCATGATTTGGGCAAGCTACATCTCTTCGATCGGAGACGTATTTCAATGTAGCAGGATAACTCCACTCGAAAAGTCTCATAAACAATAAAATTACAATCGTTGCAGATCGTGATTTACCCTACGCACAGTGGACTAATACTCTATTAGAAGATTCTTGAAGAGCTAAAAACAAGAAGTTATATGCTGCGCAGAAATATTTGGAGATATCAGCATCATCTACGTCTTCTATATCAATACGTAAGTACTTCACTGCTAATTCTGTGGAATTTTCATAGTAGTTTTCAACTTCTTAGGTTGCGTTTACTACATGCGTAATACCTGCATGCTAAAACACTTCTTTGGATGCCGCGTGTTTCCAATTTCCAAAGAAAAACCGTCCACAGAAGACTTCGTTAGGATATGTAAGTGTAGTGTTTAGAGTCAGTTCAGTTAGGTAAGTCTAGAAGAATGGATATTTCTTGAAGAATTATTCACTGGATTGCTTGTAGAAAAGAACTTCATTGATTTTGTTTGCTTTCAGAGCTGTCTATAAAGCTGCTGCTAATTTCCAAGAAAGCACAGCAGCTGTACCTGCAAGTTCAGGATGATTAGCGATGATATTATCGATTTTTAAATTGAATTCTTTATCATTTGTTTTGTGTTTTCCACTTGAGAGCAATCCATCCCAAAATCTAGATGTTTATCCAGATAATTATGAACCTATTATGGAATCTATGTTGTGTTCATTCGCTAGAGTATTCATTGCAGATTAAAAAAACCTAAAGAATTAACCTTTTGAAGACCCACTCATAACAATAAAATTATAAAATCTCATTCGTTTCGCAAATAATTCCTATTTCTATTTCGGAAGCAACTTCTGCAACTCCGCGAGCTTAACTTTTTCAGGTGGTTCTTGTAGAAGCGCTTCACAGAACTCAGGATACTAGCATGCGTTGATAACATTATCTCCTTGAAATGCACATTCACTATCTTTTTCTGAGAAATCATAAATGATAAAACTATTTTTTGATTTTTACTGGATGCTTCTTAATAGTAAATTGTACATCATACAACTATCTATAAAAGTCAATTCTTGTAACTAAATATGTGACCCTAATGTTGACTTCATTATCGAGCCTTGTTAGACTAATCTGGCTCTGCTGCTGTCCATAGAAATTCAAGATCAATACCACTCTCACTTTTTAATAATGTAAAATTTAATTATTCTTAAATAATTTATTCGCAGTTGCTAAAAATAATAATAAAAGTAAATCCCTTTTTCTCAGTCAGTGATTTTTTTTTTAATTTTTCTTATCTAAATGTTATTATGGGAATATGTTTAAATGTGTTCGTTTAAAACAAGCAAATAATATCTTTATGTTCATCCCTTTCTTTCTTATTATGAGTTCATTTCATCATATTTTCTTTTTGATTAATTATCTCCCAAGGAGAATATAAATTTGATATGAAAAAAAATAAGAAATTTTGATTCCTTAAATTAATTATTTAATATTATCTTTAATATATGTATTTATTAGTTAATACAATGAATAGAACTGTTAAAAATGAATAAAAATTATCTTGTGAATTTACCATTCTCTCTTTCTGTAAAATAGGTAAAAATTAATTAATTTATTTCATTTTACAAATCAAAATTAGAAACACTATTTTGTACTAGTAAAACCCCCACCCACCCCTCCTCTAGTAGGTTTGCTTATTTAAACTATTGCTAATTTTGTTCTTCGCCTTGGGTTAAATAAGCTTATTTCTTTTTGGATTAAATAGCAAAAGGATGCTAAAAAAATTAGCTAAAAATAACAAGTCAAAAAAAAAACATAAACAAGTTCTTTAAATCTTTTGATGAAAGTAAAGAGTCAAATCACGGTATCACAACATAAACTATACAAAACTCTAATGTAAAGAGATTTAACTAAGAATAAAATTAAAAATTATTGAATCATATAAGTATTTTTTATCATCAATCAACACTCTAAAATTCAAGAAATTTCTTTTCTTTTTTTTGATAAGTGTTTATTTTGAGAGAACTATCAGTAATTTCAAATCAAACTAGATTTGTTCTTGGAAGCATTCCTCACAGTACCATGCACTCAAATGATCTCGTTTGGCACATTAGTTACTTCCATATCAAAATAGAAATAGTCATAAATCAATTGCTTAACTTGACTTATTTTCTCGATTGTGGTAACTTCACTTAGACTGCTTTTCTAGTAAGTCGCAAAGATGTGTTCCATGTTCTCAAAAGTTACCTCAATTTCTTTTAAGTTGTAGATAGCTCGATAATTCATTATCTGAGTCTAGCCATGTATTTTCTGTGAAGCTATTTTGAAATCAGAGAAAAACGAAAAATCTTCTTCTTTTTCTCGAAAATATTTGGGCTTTCTAATACACTCCCTTAGCATATTCACGCGAATAGTTTTAATATTCTGAAGCATAACCTCATAAACTTCCAGTAACGATGCTCCTGGATCATCACGATATTTCTTAGACATACTTTTTTGGCTCGTGCAAGCTCCCATTTGTAAAAGAGTTTTGTTGTTTATTATTGCTTATTATGTTAAGCTTTTCTTTTTTTGTTTTGTTTCTTCTTCGTTTTAATTTTTCTTCTTTAGACATAATTTAAAAAAGCAAACTGATAACCCCAGTGAATTATTTGAATATGTAAGCGGAGTCAAATTAAAGTTTTAGATGCTAGTCTAAATCGGGATCTGCTCATTTGTTTAGGTGGTTAAGCAAAGCAAGGATGTCTTCCTAATTGATTTCATACAAAGAAATTACACTTTGGGAGAAGAAGAAAAAGAGGGGAGGATAATTGAGCATTTTTGTTTCTTTAGGTTAGGAGTTTTGGGATTTTAGAGAGGTCGAAATGGTTTTAAGTAGATTTTTTTTTGCTATTCATTCATAAAGGGATTTATTTGGGCTTTTTCTTTCAATTAAGGATGTGTTTTGAAGCTTTAAGATTACCATTTGCTAGAACATATTAAAAATCTTATGTTAGCCATTATATTTAAACAATATGACAAGAGGTTCAAAATAAATGTAAGGCTTCAGATTTATTTTCTTTATAATTTAGTAATTTTAATACGACCAATAGATTCAATTCTTTTAGAAATGAGAATGAATGCTGTTTTAATTTACTTTGACCTAGAACTAATTTGATAAAAAAGGAATGGTATTGGTAGTGAATTATTTTGAAAATAAATAAAAAGCTAGCAGATTCTCTGTGGAGTGGGGAAGATGGGAGAGAGTTACATGCCATAGATTACCCAATTTATTTTTTAGAAAAAATTAATAAAATAGAGCTATTACTCTTTTGAAATCACAAACATAATAGTTTTTTTGAATTATTCAAAGAATTCAAGGAGAAATATTTTGAACCTGATTCTAGCCTCACAATCACTGGAGAAATTTAGATAAAAACTTATTTTTTTCATATTTCTAACAAGTGTAATTATCTTATCTTTTTTTGAGTAATATTTTGTGTGTTGAAATCTTTTCAATAATTTTTTAGAAAAATATGTGTAAATAAAAGCCTCATTGTATACAGAGAAAATAGTTATTATTTTTTTATAAAATGGATGATAGCTAATTCATATTTATTTTTGAATTAAACAAGAATTTTTCAAGCAAACAAGAAACTTTTGATGTGTTCATAAGGATAGAACAAAAGAGGGAAAGAAAGAGGATAGCTAGTCTAATTAGTTGCTGGTTTATTCTTTTATGGGAAAATATATTAAAGTGAAAGCTGTTTCATTGAGTTAGTAGCTGCCCTAAATTAATCATCTTTGTTTAATTTCTTCAACACATTACAAAAAGTAATTCTTTTGGTTTGGTTTTAGAAAAATAAACTAATTTTCATATGAAATACATTTAGGATACAAAAACCAGAAAGAATTAGATTATTTTATGAATTAGTTGATAAAAAATGGAATGTAAACCTAATCAATCTAAAAATTGCAAGTTTCATAAGCTATCAATTTTGTTAAATCATTGAAATTGAGTACGAAAGACTTTTTAACTACATTAACTAGCAAAGAATTATTATGGGAGTTTAAAGAAATCTAAATTATTAACAAATAATACATCAAATTCTGTGTCTTTTCTCTCATTTCAATTGAACTTAGTATTTCTGGTTTAAAATATTAAATTTTCACAAAATACATAACAACTGCTGAGTAAAGAACTTAGAATTTTTCCTATGGGGAAAGATAAGCTTCTTGGTCTTATTCAATAAAGAAGGACACTCAAAAAAGATAATGGCCTCCCCTTTTTCTATCAATCGATCATATCGCTGAAGACGAATATTTATGAAGAAATATTTCAACTCTTCTTGATTCCATATTTAACCCACTTAAACAAGCTCAATGTAAAAATTAAAATATAAATTTTAAAGAATTATCTCTTTGTTTCTGCACATACAAGTGATTAAAAACTTACAACAACAAAAAATATTCTTATTCTTTTTTCACTATGCATAATAAAAATAAATAGCAATCTCTCAACTCGGCCGATTTAATTCAGAAGGCTTCTTCAATTTGTAAGATGGATGCTACGGAGATAACTCAATCACTTATTATATCCTATCAGTGTTATAGTGAAGTTCATTAACTGACATTTTATTGTTAGTATTTTCATTGTTGAGTTATTTCTCCTCGATCTACTACTTTTGCGAAGATTGCAAATTCTTTTTGGCTTGTTTATAAGCAGACTTCACTTGAGATTACTAAACTAAATATTCCTACAAGTCTTCTTTCCATACGAGAGCCTATTTTTTATTAAGATTCGCTTCTTCTATCTCTTTTTGTCTTTTTTCTTCAACTTATTTCTGTAAACAACTCAATATTTCAGCTTTTCTCTCAGCTATTTTCCTTTATTTGTTTGCATAAACTTCGTCTTCAATTGCATTTTTCCTCTGTACCTCCTCATTGATTTTTCGTTTTTCTTATTCTTCTGCTTCTTTATCTCCTTTTTACACAACTGCTTCGAATTTCTATGTAATTTTTGAGATCCTTTCGTATCGAGCTTATTTCTCCTGCTCACGCTTTTCCTCTAATAAATTCAAATTTTATTTATGTTTTCAATACATATTTACATAATCTAATAAAAACACAAATATCCTTACCTTCTTAATCAAGAATCTGTTAATATTGTTGTTATTAGACTCTATCTTATTCCTTTTCTTTCACTAATTCTGCTTGAAAATGCTCTCTATTGTGTACATTCTCTAATTAAACCTAAGCTTGTCTGGCACGTTCTTTATCTTTTTTCTTCTAGATTTTCATATCTTCTTCTTATTTCTCCGACTAAATACGCTTGATCATTGAATCATCTAATTCTTTATTTATCTTATATTCTTTCTTTCGCTTCTCCTTGATTTCAAGTTTCTGCAAAACCACATAAAAGATTTGTCAAAATTCAAAGATAAGAAGAAAAATATCTTTCTCAAAATCTGCTTACTTGCTGTTCTCTCATGATTTTCTCTTTGTCTAACTTTAGTTGCATCTAATGCTGCTTCTCTCGTTCTTTTTCTTCTTCTGCAAAAGCAGCTGCAAGTTATTATTTCGCATATTTCATTCTCGCTTCTCTTTCTTCTTGTAATTATTATTCCTTTTACTTTAACTGCATTTCCAATTGATTTTTCAAGAATGATTTATTTTCAAAAGCTTTTCTGCGTTTCTCTTGCTTTTCGCTCTCATATTGCTGTGAATCAAACTTAATTAGCTAAGCCCATTCATCTTAACTTTTTCCTTCAAGAACGTAAACACTTTTTTGTCTTTTTGAACTTGTTGTACTAGACACAGAGCTGGTTGTCTGCTTGAAAGGAATGTCTGACATACTTTTGTTTTTAACAGATTCTGAAATTCCATACCCTGATTGAGCAAATTACCTAGAACTTCGTTTTTCCTTGACATTTGTTGGTATTGTAGATGATTAATTGATCAACGGCAGCATGTAATTTTATTATTATTCTTGATCCTTCTAATCATCCTAAGAATTCGTGAATATCTTCTTAGTTTAAGGAGGGGGAGGCGCTTAGGTCAAGTTTCTTGATTAAGCTCCTAGCTTCTCAAGCCTTAACTTCAGAGTTCTTATTCCACTTTCATTCACTTGTTCAGAGTAAAAAAAGTAATTTATTTCATTTTCAATTGCTTCAGCAAGTTCTTTAGACTTTTTTCCATACAACCCAAGATACTTCTTCAGAACAATTTCTTTGAGTTATTCTCTTTAAGAACCTGCTTCAGTTGCCTTATATGGCCTAGCTTTAGTTGCAGGGAATTCAATTTATTTATCAACAGAGTATCTCGAGCTGATCATATTATTCTTGGAGAATTTTTCTATTTTTATGTTTGCTTTTTTGTTTTCTGAAATGAGTTGAATAAGTTAAAAACTTTTATATGTCTTTATGGACCGTTTGATTTCTTGAAGAGCTTATCAACCCTTAAAGAATGAAAATGAAGACAAATGCCTGTTTCAAGAAATTTATTTAATAAATAAGTTGAGTTCCTTTTTTATTGTAAAAATGAATGGAAGAATTAACTGGTAAGTAGTTTTATTAAAATGCCACTAAATTATATTATTACTAATTTAATTAATTGAAAGAATTTGAATAAATTAATCAATAAAAATTAACCAAGGTTATTCTTAAATCAAATGATTGTTTTAATATGTTTTTGTTCTTTAATTATGATAAAAAAAGAGCAATTTAAGAAAAAAGAATGATCTCTTTGAATTAATTACAATTATATATTTTTTTGCTAATTTTGAATTAGTTAGCAATGATTGTATTTCCTTTTGTGTTTAATATAAGAGCATTTATTTTTTTAATTCTTCAACAAAACAAAACAAAGTTCGATTTTGAATAAGTCTATTTTTGAGATTTTTGAGTGGTTTTACGCCTGCAGAATTACTTGAGTGGGCTGAAAATGTGTCTGTTTAATAATTGAATAATGCTATGATTTGCTTGCAGAACTGATCAGGAGGGGAATATAAAATATATTGAATCATTCTAAATTTTAATAGTGATTATCAGGCACAACA
>Ga0302271_10000848_pt1 | contig 30137 bp, 12 predicted proteins | sample III_Bog_N1_1_FD_198767 | JGI IMG/M metagenome (GOLD analysis project Ga0302271, IMG submission 198767) | Peat permafrost microbial communities from Stordalen Mire near Abisko, Sweden - III_Bog_N1_1 | ecosystem: Environmental > Terrestrial > Soil > Wetlands > Peat | place: Sweden: Abisko... | reverse complement strand
TCTTTTTGATTTTAATACACATTTAAATTTCAATCATTTTCACCATCTTTAGGCATCCCAATTCTTCTTCCCAAAGATCTCTTTCTTTTATCTCAGAAGGCTATTTATTTATTTCCCATTCTCCCCTAAGCCATTCTTTCTTTATCTTTTTTGTTTAATTGAGATAATTACCTTCTTTATCATTCTTCTGCATACATAAACAAAATACTATTCAGTTTTTGATAACAATTGCTTTTTTGTTTGCAGTATGTATTCATTTTTTGATCTCAAAAATGAGAAATAATTCAGCTCATCTTCTGAAAAAGAGAAGAGACACAAGGGAAAGTACAGAGGTAGCTGTGTAGAATCCAGTGGCACCAAAGTGTTTCTCAGGGGTATTGAGGGGTCTCTCAAAGGTGTCTTTGGTAGCAGGAATTGGGTAAAGACCTTCAGCTTCACCTTCTTCGAAAGATGGAACGACTCTTTCGATGTAAGCAGTGTTCAAACTGTCGAGATTGAACAAACGGAAGAACTTGCCCATGTAGTCGAGGTCAATCCAGTTGTAAATACCTTCCTTAGTCCAGTTGCGACGACGAGCTAAGAGATTCTGGCTCTCACCTCTACGCACGATACCGGTAATCTCAGTTAAAGTCAATGCTTCATCGCTTGATTAATCGGGGTTCAAACCTTAATAGGAAGACAAAAAAAACAAATTCTCTTTAATTATTTCAAAAGAGCTCTTTATCTTTCTCTCTTTTTCTCTTTTTACCAGTGTAAGTGTCATTCACCAAGAGACTAATATCAGTGGGTTCTTCCTTTTGTTAAAAAAAACAACCAAAATTCATTAGAAATATTTTTAGTTGAACAATTCTCTCTTTCCATATTGTTAGCAAATTTACGAGAGGAGGGGAGACTTCACCACCAAGCTCGACATCTTTTTTATTCTCCAAGGGAACCCAGCCGATATTGACGAACACTGAGTATTCAACGGGGAGTAAGTCCTTTTGTTTAAGACGATGGTTGACTCTCTCAATAGCAGTCACGAAAGGTGCAAATACTAAGAAACCTTCCTTGCCGTCTCTTCTTCTTCTCACGAAGAAACGTTGATCCTTGAAGTATCCTTTTAGCTTGACTAGTTTATACTCCCAGTCTTTCACGTTATTTTCTCTGACCCAAGGATAAGATTTAGCATCAAATCCATCGATTTCGATAGGCTACTCATGAGCAACACTCTCTTGGATTTGTTTCCATCTAGAGCTAAGATTCAAGTATTGATTGTAGTGGTATAAAGCGCCATATCCAGTGAGAGCACCTATTGCTCCAAGGACGATTTTTCCAGCTGAACTGGTGCCTCTTGGCTTGAACACTGAGAGGGTGGTTTGTAACATCTTCTTCTATTGTATGCTTGTTTTTTCCCTTTGAAATATTTATTCTTCTCAAGAATTTTTATTTTTTTCTTCCTCACTTGGCTGTGTAATTTTAATTGCTTTTTATTTCAAGATTGACTTTCCTACCCACTCACTTGTCGGTGAAAATCAAAAGAGATTTTCAAAGGATGCACATCTTCTCTGGTTTTTAATAAATTATTATTATGCTATTTTTGTGTTTCTTTATCAAGAATTCAACTATTATTGCTATTATTGTATTTACTTATTTTCTTTGAATCTTAAGTTTAATAAAAAGAAAAATAGATTCAACAGATTACTATTTGAATAATAAAATATTTTGGACAACATTTTTGTTTTGGTTTAGAAGAAAGGGTTTTCTTGGTGCGTATACTGAGAGTAAAGAAAAAATTATATTATTGAATACTAGACTTCTAGATCTCAATTGATAGAACGAGGGAAAATCTTCATTGAAATATTATTGATATTATTATTGGTACTTTAACCTTGAATTGATGGGTAAAAATACTTTTATCTGATGCTCAACTATGGAACCTTTAAAATAGATTCTTAGAAGTATCAGACTTATTGAAAAAGAATACAAATAATTTGATCAAGTCCATCTTGCAATAAATTCAAACCATTATTTACAACTGAATTGATGTTGACGTTTTTATTGTATGATGACAAAATTCAGGATATGATTATCAGAACAGATAATTATTTTGAAAACTGTTGATGCTAGAAAAGTTGAATATTGACTTTTTATTCTAGATTATAACTTTAGCTTATTTAAAGATTTTGGTTTGGAATGGTGATACTATTCTTGCCTTAATTAAAGGAATTTCTATTATTGAAATTTGCTAATGATTTGATTACTTAGAAGTTTATCTATTCTATTACTAAAACATAAGCTGACACCTGCTGAAAATGGATGGTTATATAGGCTTTTTAAAAGAAATTAAACAAAAGTTGCACTTTCCTCACCGTATCTATTGTCTTTGTTCTCTAATCAACAAAAAACTAAAAGAATAATTAATAAAAAGATATTTTTATTTGAAGATTGCTATTTTTGGGGAAACCTTGGGAGGGTTATTTGTTTTTACGTTAAAAACCTATGAAATGATTCAGAAAGTCTTTGGGCTGAATATGTCTTGGCTGAAGGATAAGATAAATCAAATAATTCTAATGGTGATGTTGAGAGGCTTTCAAACACAAAAGGAAATCAACAAAGCATTTTTTCTTTCTGTTAGATTTTTTTATACACCAATAATCATTTGCTAACTATCTTTGTATTTATTAACATTTGATAGATTTCCTTAAAATAATAATAAAAATGTGGTTGATTTCCCAAAATCTCTCTGCAAATATTCTTTTGTTTATAATTTATGAAAAAGAAGGAATAATAATATTTTATCCTATCTTTTTTAATCTTCTGTAAATCTTACTAAACTAATCAAAAATAATAGAAGCCATTTTTTAGGAGGAGATTTATTAAAAATCTATTCTTTTTTGCACTTCATTTTGAAATCAAAAAACTAATAAGTCCATTAATAAGCTTTTATTTTTTTATTTTAGAATTGATTTTTCAAGGAAGAGGAATCAAATGCTAATACTGTTAACATTTTTGCTAATGAAGCTGTCAACTATTCTGTTTTTGTGACTTTCTTTTTTCCTATAAATCTATTAGGGTATCAATATTTTATCCATTCTTATGTGTGTGCATGATTTAATCAGCAATCCTTCCCCTAAACCTGTTGTTATCTTAAGAAAATTGTTAGTCATACTTCATAGTTAATATTCTGAGATTAACAAAAACATAAACAATTAACCATTAAATCTAAATCAGTGAAAATATTAATCTTGTTAACTACTATCCTAATGAGCAATTAGTTGAAAACATTAAGCTAGAAAAGCAAATAATCTTGGAAGTTATTTTTATGTTGTATTAGTTAGTGTTCATATTATAAAGGCTCACCAATACTTTTGCAAAATAGTATGTGGACAAAAAAGAAAATAGGGAATTAAATAAATACTGTTGAACTGTATGATATCTCTAGTATGAAAAGAATTGAAAATCTAAAAAATTAACATCACAAGAAACCAAAGAATAGTATTCTGGCTCTTGTGATTGGTTTTAGCTAGAACGGTTTCAATAGTTTAAATTTGAAAAATTGCCCTAAGGAAAAGAGATATTATACAATCTAAAATCTATATTTCAGTATGATTTGCCCAGCTTTATTATTCAATTTCTCACGAGCAAAAACTCTTGATTTTTTTAAAAATCTTTATTACCAAGCAAAGAAATTATGTAACTTCGGAGAGTCACAATTAGAATGTATGCTTTTAGATCTAGTTTTTTTATATTAATCTTATTAGTTTTATGGGGTGGGGTAACTCAAGTAAATAAGAGATACACAAAACTGAGATATTTTTCGAATATAAATAAGCGATTGGGTGGGAGGTAGAGTGAGAACAGATAAATAAAATTTCAAAACAACAAAACAAAAGTAAAGAGAGAATAAATTCAAAAAAAAGCTAATCATGAACTTTAAGAAAGTCCTTAGCATCGTGGGAATCACATTTATGGTGTTCTTGATTGTTGGTTCTGTTGCATACTTCGCAGCAGCCACCCCCAGTGGAGAATTGAATCTCTTGAAGAAAGATCATAGCTTCAGAACTGTTGAAAAAGTCAATCAATATCCTAAGGGACACTCATGCAATGCTTAGTGCACTGCCTAAGGGTAAGATTGAATAGTTTAGATCTTTGTTAGGACCATTCGATGTCTGTTTAATGCCAAAATGTTATATTTTAATTATATTTTTATCTTTTTAGTGGTTTCAACTGTGGAAGAGTCTCCATGGGATGCTGTGAAGATGAAGTTAGCTGCACAACTACTATGTTTGGAACGAAGAAATGTCAAAAGTACAAGAAGTTCGATTGTGACCTCGTTTGATTTTCGCAGAAACGACACAATAAGAAGGACATTCAAGAAAAAAACCATCATTATGCGTGTTTGTTTGTCTCTTAAATGTTTGGAAAGAAACTTGGAAAACAAATAGATTTTTGCTAATTTCTTGAAACGCTTTTATTTGATAGTTTGGGTTCTTTGGGAAAGTTTGCTTCTTTTTTTTTTGAGAAATAATAGGGTATGCTCCATTAGGCTATTGAGGAGTTTTACTCTTGAGAATACGAAGAAAAGAAACGGTTTTAAATGAGAGATTCTTGAAAGGTTTATTAACTGGCTTAAACTAATATCCACGATTAATAATATTTAACAATTTGATAAACAGGAGCTGATATTTTTTATTTTACAGAAGACTAAATCATTCCATAAAGACATAAAGTTTAGAGCAAACAATTTGGCTCAATTGTTATTGGGATATTATTAGATATTTGGTAATTATTAGACTCCCAGATTAAAACTAAGAATTAATTAAAAAAAAATCCATTTGTAGTTTTTAAGGATTTATATGAATTAACAATACTTATGCCCAACTTCTCAATTAATCCACTTAGTTTTATTTAGTCTGTTTTGACATATTTCTTTTCAACAATTGGTTTGTGTTCTTTATTATTCTAACTTAAACTCCAAACTTATTACTTTTTTGACAAACTATTCATTTTTCAAAAAAAAAGATTAATTCAAATAATTTAGATTTCTAAGTAAACTATTACAAATCTTCTTACTCTTTCTCTGAATGATTACTAAACAAAAAACATGAAACAATATGATTTCTATCTTAAATTAGATTATTCTTTGTTAAAAATATAACTTTAAAAATCCTTAATAGGTTTTTTTACAAATGCAGAATATCCAAAAAACATTTTCATACAACAGAACAACAATTCTTTTCTTTCTTTACTGGAGGTTTAGGGATATTGCTGTTGAGTAGTTTTTCATTCATAGCATTATCAGTGCTTTGATCAATAATTGGAGTTGGATTTTAGTTGTTTTTGATGGAATCCTTGTGAATTCCATTATCTTGTATCGAATCAACTCTTTATTATGCGTTCTTTGCAATTTCACTTGCAATAGAAGATGTTCTTGATGGACGGATTCCACTTTTAAAATCCGTTTGATCTTTGATAAATCTCTTAAAAACTTCATCTGCAACGTATTGAAAAGACTACATTCAAAAAAGATTTTAGCTTGTTGTTAATTGCTGTCTCATTTGTTTGAAGCAAAAAAACCTAAATATTTCATAATTTTTTGTCTTACTTCTTTGATCTAGTAATTTTCTTTAGCAGAAGTGAAGAAATGGATGGAGAGCTTCTCCCTGACAACTAATTCGTTTATTTCTCCTTCACTCACCACAGAAAGAGGTCTTGAAAAAAAGAAAAAAAGAGAAAAAAATCCTATTATATTTCTTTTTAAGAACACTTTGAATTTTAAAGTCTTTTTTACGCAGTATGATCGTCTCGCTTATTTCCAATAAGGACAATTATTACTTCATCATGAGAATTTTCTTTTATTTCCTTGATCCAGCTTGGAAGTCTGTCAAATGAATCTCGCCTACATAAATAATTACAAACAAAGCTCTTGTTAAGGTTATGCTAATTTGTTTTGTTGGATGGATAAAAAAAGAAGTAAAATTTCCCTTTTTTTAAGTGTTAGAAAATTGAAAATATTAGTACCTTGTAACATCATAGACAAGAAGAACAGCAGCAGAGTTTTTGTAAAACGTCTTCACGATTGATCTAAATGATTCTTGTCCTGCCTGTTGTCATAATAATCATTGTTATTACAAATAATCATATTCCACGAAAGATCATTTTTCAACTCGAAAAACTTCTATTTTGTTGTTTTCATACAGTATCCCATATTTAGAGTGTCATTTTTTGCTTGGTATTTGTTTAATTTGAATCATCATTGATGTCTAATTCCTTGCTTTCGAATTCTAACCCAATTGTAGGATTGTACTATGGGCTTATGCCTTCTTTTGTGTCAGATATAAATCTTCTCAAAATGCTTGATTTCCCTACATCTATTAAACAATGTGCATTAATAAACTAGTAACATTTTCACTTCTACTCTTGTTATGTCTTACTCGCTTCACCCACGATGATAGTTTTAATCATGAAGCCCAGGCTTTGTTCATCAATTTGAGAAGGATTCATTAAAAATCTATCCAATATTTGTATCTTTTGGGAATATCTCTTGAAGTTGTTCTAAAAAAAGATTTTATAAAATTGAATTTTTTCCCTCCAAGATCAGTATATCTTTCTCTATTTCCAATCAAAATGTAATTTAGGAACATCCTCCCTGATAAGGAAGATACTCTTCCTTTTTTACTATCAAAAAATTATCCCTTTTGCTAATAATTATAAAATAACATCATAAAATATCATTAAATTTAGCATTATTTTATGTAATCCAGATACACATACAATTATCTATTCCATATGTTGGAATAACCTTCAGGACGCTTAAACTAATGTCCCAATACCATACAATATGAATAACGATCCACTCACAAATGCCATCGTTCTCTCCGAAAACTTCTTAGCCATCATCTAGCCACCTGCAAGTGCAAGCAAGGTTGTAAATGTTTAAGCCGCTGTCGATCCGAGCAAGACTTTCCAAAACTAAAAGGATGCACTCATTGCGATCGTGGATAATTACGAAGAATCGCCCCATTCACCGAAAAAGTTCTACAAGAATGTCGTGACGGCGATGGCTGCACCGGAGATGTGCACTATGCTCTTTTCTTTTTTAGTGGTAAGTTATTTTTCGATTATTTTAAGATGCTCCTCAGCTTCGTCATCTTCGTCATCGACTGTGTTAGTGATAGCTTCGTAAAGAGATTTTCCGCCGAAAAAAAGGAAAAGTAATGCAGCTCCATATTGGAGATACTATTTCGACAGGAATAGTTGAGAAACATTTCCTAAAGTGCAAGAAATCGTGTTCATAACAAAGAACGCTCCAAAACATCCTAAGAACACCCATTTTTTGGAGTATTTCGTTGAGAGCATAGCAGTAAGAATGAAGGTTCTATCACCGAATTCCGAAACTGAAGTAGAAATAAATGAGCCAATTATTGCGCCATGTTTACTCACAAGTTCAGCATCTTGATTATTCAACTAGACTTCAGGGATTGGAATATCTTATTTGTTTTCCTTTGAGGAAACCATACCAACCATAAGAAATCCTAAGAGTATCAAAGCTAAAGGAGCAATTCTCTTCATTATGGTGATATCTGCAAGGGGGGTATTATACTTAGTAGTTAATAAAATCGACAGATAATTATTTGTTTCTAGGGGAGAGTACAAAGTCTTTAACGCTCTAAGTGAGATTAATTGAGTGATTAGATGAGTTTATTTTTAAAGCTTTAATCATTAGTTTTGACTCCTGAAACTACTTCAAAGTGCTAGAATTAATGGCACAAATCAAAGGGAGCCTTTCAAATGCAAAGAAATTTATGCCGAGCTTAGCTTACACTTAATTTAAAAGATCAATTAGAGAAAGAGTTAGAATTTAATGAAATAATTTTTAGTTTATTCTTCACTGAGTTGTTCTATTTTGAATGATTTTCTCTTATCCATCTGAGCAATAGCTAGTGAATCTATTATTATTGTGTAAATATTAGTCATTTTCGATTTAAAAATACTTTGGATTAATACCTAATTCGAAACCCTTTTTAGGTTCCCTGAAAAATTATCTTGAGAGATAGATGCCAAGGAGTTTTAAAATCCTTTCAATATAATTTAGAGTAGGATTAATATTAAATGAGTAGAACTACCAACAGTAATGGTTATTATTAAAAATTAACAACTTTATTGGATCTATTATCAAGAAGAAATCATATTTGGTTTATTCATAATATCAATGTTCAAGTAAGGTTGTTGAGGAAATCATAAAGTCATTATTTTTCTTCTTTTCAGTTGCTCCAAACGTTTCTTTCGAATGTTTGAGAAAGATAGCTAACACAGAACAAGCTTTACTTCAAAAAGAACCCTAAACTCACTTCAGGAACCAATTAAATAAGAAAAAATGATCAAACTATTATTCTAATCAAGAAAAATTCAAATAAATTTATGAGAATTTAACCTATTTTTGTAAGGATTTGTAAGAAAGGAGAAGAAGAATTATGTGGTTCATTTTATTTCAATTCTGATTTGTAGATATGCATTACTTGGCTGATTTTGTTTCAATCAACTAATGAATTACAATTTATTTTAAAATTCTTATTATTATACATCCCACAAATGGAAAATACCAACAGCCTTCAAAGGGATGAAAACAGTTGTAAGAATCTGTATTTATATTTGTGTATGAGATTAAATGTAAGTCTTTTCATAATTAACCATCAAATAATATTAAAACGATTTGGGAGGAATGCACACATGAAGTTTTCTCAACTGGATTAGCTGTTCTTTGAGGAAATATTGGTAAATATTGTAATTAAAAATAAGAGTTACTGAGAAATACCAAAAAGGACAGACTGAACTAAACAACAATATAATTAGGATTCTTATCAATATTTGTGCTTCGAAGTAGATTGTAAATACGCGTAAACGATATCTAACAACAGCAGTTTATATGATATCTAGAGGACATTCTATTTTTCATTTTTTTTTCTTCACTAAATGGTTTCTGTATTTCTTTCAACTTTTGAATTATTATTTTTTTTTCAATAGAAATGGAACAGAATAAACTAGAATTTACCTAAGAAACTTAAGAAAACGTTTTCACTGAAGAATAGCAGCAGCAAGACCTTCCAAATGACTAATAACAACAAGAATAAATACCAGAAATCGTAAAAAATCATTGAATATTTTCCAAACTACAAATTAAAATGTGCATAAGAAAAAATAGGATATACAAAGCAGATTTGATGGAGTCAACAGTGTCTCAAGTGTGCGATCTGATATCCCAGGCGAAAAATATCGTCTAAAACCTGGATAAACAAGCATCCGTGCATAAACAGCCAAGAGAGTTGGATCAGAAGCAAAAAAATTTCTTCGAAATCAAACTCTCGCTGGATTGGAAGAAGACGATAAAGACGCGGAGTTTAAGCGCTCAAAGAATGGGTATGTTCGAACATTGCAAGAAATGCTGCGAGAGAAAGAAATCAAAGAAAAAACCAGCAGCCGAAGACGCTCATTCAAAATAGTCTCCCCAATTAGCACCGAAGAAGTTGCTGAAGTCTGCTAGTCAATAAACTACAAATTGTCATTAATGAGGATTCCATTAGATGAGCTACTTAAAACTGTAATTTTGCTAACAATAATATGCTGTTTTTTAGGAGATTTTTTTAATCTTTTTTTTATTTGATTCTTTTAAAAGTATGTATTCCCTCCGATTGTTTAAAATAAAGGATCTATCTCGATACAACAAATCATTGATGTATTCATGAAGTAAAAAAAATACAAAATAAAGCATTTTACTTTCTAATACTGTCGCTGTTTTTATGGCATTTTATTCGTTAAATACAGAGAGCCTTTTAACATGCATGAAGAAGATGCAGAGAAGTTAGCTAGATACATGGTGGAAGACAACACTTAAGAATCAATAAGATTTCGATACTCCATGGAAGCCTCCAATAATCTCGTGAGCAGCCGATTCCGCTTTATTATTGGAAAGATTAAAATATTTACACCTGAAGAAGAAAAGATACTAAATGCTGATCTTGGAGTTGTAATGCACTAAAGTATTAAAACTATTCTTTTCTAAATATCATTTTTGAAAATCTCACCAAAAAAGGTAATGAAAAAGCACAGTGACAATCTCTATTAGCAATTGATGCTAAACGCGGATGTGAAGAAGACAACGATGGTTTCGAGGGAGTAGATCTTAAAAGCATTTGATTATTTGGACATATCTCTTTCTTAAACTTAATCGGATTATTACTTTCTCCATCTATTCTAGCGAACTCAAGATCCAAACAAATTCTAATTAGATGATTGTTATAAAATGTTCTTCATCCATTGATTGGCTGATAGATATTTGAAATAAGATATATTGCACTGATAAGCAATGCAAGTAGAATAGATTTTTTTTAATTATTTTTGTTGTAAATGTGATGTTTGTTTTTATTTTTTCATAAAATTGCTGATTTGTATTGTATTTCTTTCTTGTTTTCATCTTGAAAATTTATTGAATTGATTGATTTATTAGGCTAAGCTAAAAAGAGTGTAATTCTTGAAATTTCTCTGCAAAAGTACTAAAAAATAAAAATAATACATTTTATCAACATCGATTTAAGTTTGTGCTAAGTGGAAATGTTGAAATTTTTGCTAAAATCAAGTCCAAACAAACGATAATTCACATAAAAATGCAGTTTAAGAATTCTGGTTTTATTAATGTTCTTTTTTTTGAATTTAATAATAAAAAAAAATCTGATGAAGGCGAGATTTGAACTCGCGCCCTTTCGGAATAGAGCCTTAATCTACCGCCTTGGACCGCTCGGCCACTTCATCTTTCTTATTATTCTTTGTTCTTTTTGATTCTTACAGCATGAACTACAGTCCCCCCTCCCCCATTAATTTTATTTAATTGATATCCTGCTGAGATATAAGAGGCGCTTATTTAAGCTGATTCAATAGATTTATTGATTACTTTTTTATTCTTTTTGAAAGTAAAAAATCAAAATCTTTATGTATTCTTAAATTGAAATTATTGCGTTAATATGATTTAATTTCGAGTATTCTCATTTTTGCAACATGAATTTCAACAGTATTAGAGTAAAAGGTTAGTTTTTTCAATTCTAGATCACATAAAACTACTTTAACATTTCTGAGATTTGTCTATTCTTCTTTGAAAACATGTTTAATTTTGTAGATACAAAATGAGCAGTAACAGTGTTGTATTTTTACTTACTAATAATGGTAGCAGAAGTTGTTTTGAAAAAGAGTATTGCCTTTCATAATTTTTAGATGGAATATAATTTTTATTTATTTTTATCTTTTTTTCAGCTTTAAGTATCTTTAATCTTCGCAATGAGTTAACCAGTATTTGCTGAAGTTATTAGTTCATCACCTGATTGTATGTTCCACACCATTTATCTGCTTTATCCTGTGTTGATGACGAAAACTTAGAAAGTATTTTTCGATGTCGAGTTCAGCTACTCCGATGGTTTGACTTTAAATTCAGCGAAAATAGCTTATGAAGCTGTCTAAAAAGCTGCAGCGACAATAGATTCAGTGGAATGTTCTATGTAGATCTTGAGTTTGTTTCCGCCTAATTGTATGCACCCCATTTTACTTGGATTGTCCTCCTGAAGGAAATAAATCTAATTTATGATTCTTCTTCTCAATAAATCCCCTTTTTTTTTATTCTAAGTGGGAAAAAAAACTAAAAAAGTACTTTATTAAAGTTATGTTTGTTTGTTTTTCTGTCGTAGTATTTGAGAAAAAAAGAAAACGATTGAATTTTTACTTCTTAAAGATAATCGAAGGTTGCATGTTTCTGTTTAGTTTTAAGAGCTAATTCTTATTTTAAAACACAGCTAAATGTGAAATAAAGAGAAAGAGAATTGTGAAATTATTCTACTGAAAAATGAGATAAAGGAGAAACATCAAACAAGAACTACAAAATCCTCACATCCATTGTTAGTAATAAGAATTTAGATTACTTCTAGTGACTTTTTGTGTTGATTTGGTTTGCAATATTTATCAAAATAATGAATGAATCTAAACCTGTGTATTAAAATCTGCCAGAAATCGCATATCTTTCATAAATTATTAAAAATAAAATTTTACAATCAAAATCGATCCTCTTCTCCCTTAGATCATGAGTAAACTACCATTTTTAAGCTTTCTTGATGGTCTTTTTCAACTCATTTTTCTCTTTTTTCTCCAGCTGATAACAATAAACTTGTGCTCCAAGCAAGTCTTGGACTTTCTGGAGGTGTTCTTGCATCTCTTATAATCAATTACTTGATTAAGGACAAGAATAAATCAGTTAAAAACAACTAAGATCAAGATACATAGGAAAGAATAGTAACCTTGCTCAATGGAGCTAATGACGGCTAGTCAAGCAGAACAGCTATCTAAGAACTGATAAAGATCAACAAGAGCAAATATAAAAGTAAAAATAGTTTGGTTTTTTTGTTTTAGTTTAGGATTATTTTCTCCATTTTTTTCTTTCTTCTAACTTTTATGCGTTTTTTAGATTTTGGAAGACTACGCGTTCCTGAAGGAAGTATGAAGGACAACAAGCTTTACGATGAGATATCGTTTTTAGATAGCGCACTATGTGAGATAGAGAAAGTACCCAATCTCATCCTAGATCTTGTAACAAAAATAAATGGATTTTTTGTTTATTTTTGCATACTGAATCGCATTCAAATAAATAAGGGCCTTGAATCATTCTAAGAGCTGTTGACTCCAATTGCAAGTCATACTCATCAAGAAACCTTCATCAATACTAATTCTTATATCTTATGTAAAATAGCATTTTATTGTTAGGATCATCTGACAATTCAAACTTATGATTTCGTACAATTTTTTTGTTTTGGTTAGCTTTGGCCGCATTTGGTCCTAATTCTTTGATGCAAAATGCTAAGAAATGGCTGAGAGCAGGCCCTAGATATCATAATTACTTCAGCCCAGAATAAACAAAAGCACTTATCATCACATAGGATGGTCTCTGCCCTGGTCTCAACGTAGTGATCAGAGAAATCACCATGACACTCAACTACAACATCAAGGTAATTACTTCATATACTAGAATTTAAATCAATTTAACAAAAAAAATATGCTTTTAAAAGGTTAACGAAATTTATGGTGCTAAATTCGGATGGGGAGGTGTAGTAAATGAAGATTTTGAGAAGCTTATCCCTGGAGAGATCAAGACCATCCATCATCATGGAGGATCTTATCTTGGAACTTCCAGAACAGGTTTCGACAAAGAAAAAGTCCTTGATTCTATAATTAAGAACGGATTTAATCAAATCTATGTCATTTGCGGAAATAGTAAACAATTTTTAGAAAAATGAATAGATAAATTGAATGATTTTTTGAAATTTTTCAAGAGAGTATGGAGAATGTCCTTGAACTTTATTATGAAATAAGACGCAGAAAACTCAATATAGCTATTTGCAACATCCCTCGTAGTGTTGATAATGATATTCCTATTATTGATGAGTCATTTGGATACCAGAGCTGCATCGAAGAAGCTCAACGAATCATTGAAAGCGCTTGGGTTGAATCTAGATCTCACAAGAATGGAGTAGGTTTGATTCGTCTCATGGGTTTGAAAAGCGGATTTATTGCTATGGGATCAAGTCTCGCTTCAGGCTGTGTGAATGTCTGCCTTGTTCCTGAATTCAACTATGATCTTTATGGCAAGGATGGAGTTTTAGAATATGTTAATCAGCGTGCTCAAAAAAAGGGAAATTGTATCGTTGTGCTGTCAGAAGGAGCAAGTAAAAATATCTTAGATTTCTGCTACTTTTTTTTGAATATTGTTCATCCTTTTCATAACATTTCTAACAATCTCAATTTATTTTTCAACAGGCACATCCTTTGCTGATGTCAATTAGGAAATAGAAGATGTTGGCTTATTCTTCTAAGCAGAACTTAACAAATATTGCAAGCAGAAAGGAGACAACATAACTATTAAATACTTTGATCCTTTGTACATGCTCCGTGCAGTTAAATCCAACGCTTATGACACCAAACTGTGCAGGTAAAATATACAAATTTATTAATTTTTTTTAGAATTGTTTTGAATTAATTCTTTGTTCATTTTTATTCTCCAAATCAAAGCACTGTCTCTTAAAATGCTGTTCATGCTCTTATGGCTGGTTTCACTGGATTCTCGATTGGACATGTCCACAACAAGGTAACAATATGGTTTCATAATATTCTTTAATATTGATCTCTTTTTTTCTCTCTCTTTTAAAGACCTGCTTGATTCCTCTGGAAGAAATTCTAAGTGGTAACTACACCAACAGAATAACTTCAAGCAACTAAAACTGGCAAAGGCTTCTTGCTTCAAATGGACAACCTTCCTTCATGAAAGAAGAAGATATTAAAAATTTAGTTATCTGAGATGGCTAAAGAATAGAAACTCTTTTTTGTTTTTAGATTATTTTATTCATTATAATAGTTAAACACATTTAGATTAAGTTATGAAATCTTCAAAAAAAAATGAAAAAGGGTAGGGGAAGCTTCTTAATAAAACGGGATTCGTGTTTTTTATTCTGGAAAGAGAGATCATTTGTTGATGGGGAAAGATGCCAAATAATAAACCTTATTTTTTTTATTGCTACCGAATAAACCAACCGATGACGATGGGGGATAGGGAAATTTTGATGAGGTTATATCTAAGGAGATTTAAGCCCGCATCCGAAGTGAATTAAGAGATTCTAAAAACAAAAATAATTCAAGATCTATTTGTAAGAAGAAACAAACACACTTTTGCTTTTGAAAATGGGTAATGGATCTTAGATTTAAATAAATATGCGTTTTATTTGTTGCTAATTCTCTTTGATTCTAGATACTAAACAAGGGCTGTTAGTTGGTGGCAGTGTTTCTCTAGGAGTAATTGGAGCACTATTGGCGAATCTTGCGATTAAGAAACGCAGATAGTTGAAGAATGAGGAACTTGAAGAAGAGATAGAATCTGAGTAGAATGCTTCGAGAGCTGTCCACTCTCGTTATAAGGTTGTTACAAGGAGAGACACTGATATTGGCGTCCATCAGCAATTCGTTGGTATGAAGATTCAAAAATTAATTTCTCGTTTTTATGTTTAAAATATTTTTTGATAACTTTTTTTAGCTGAGAATCCAAGACTCAAAATCCCTATTTCTGTTGATTTTGACAACCATTTGATAGAAGAACTTCGATTCCTTGATCATCCGCTCTGTGAAATTGAAAAAGTTCATAATCTCATCACTGATAATGTATGAAAGAATATCCCAAACTTTTGCAATTTCTTTACTGTCTGTTTTGCGTTATTTTCATTAAGGGTCTCACGCACATTGAAGACATTGTTTCACGCAAGGCCATGCCATAAGCATCATTTGTCTTCACAAACTCCTTTGTGTTATGTAAAAGAGATTAAGCGCTATGTGTAAAAGCTTAAAAATTGCATGATTCTTTTTGTTTGTATTTTATTCAAAAATAGATAAAATCGAATATGGTCCGACATGTTTGATTTAGTCAGCTAAAAAATGGCTTAGAGCAGGTCCTAGATACCATCTCTACTTTAAGCCAGAAGAAGTCAAACCACTCATATTATCTGTAGGAAGTATTGTCCCAGGTATCAATGTAGTCATCAGAGAAATAGTGCGAACTCTTTAAAATAACTACGGCGTAAAATCAGCGTTCGGTGCTAAATACGGATATAAAGGTGTCGTAGAAGAACTCTTTGTTGAACTAACACCGTAAGTTATCGACAGTATCCACACAAACGGTGGATCTTTCCTTGGTGTCTGCAGAGGAGGATTTAACTTAAATGCAATTATCAAGTAATTCAAGAATCATGGGTTTAACTAGATCTATATCATCGGTGGAGATGGAGCTCTTCGCAGTGCAAATGCGCTTCATGCTGAGATCTAAAAGCAAAAACTGAATATATCGATTTGCGTCATCCCCAAAAGCGTCTAAGGTGACATCCCCATTACCGAAGAATAAATGGGATTCTAGACTACTATTGAGGTTATTTATTAAAATTAAGTGAATTAATACTATCTGATTAATTATATTATCTTTTTTAACCACATAATTCTTCTCCGGACTTGAATTAATACTAATTTTTCAAGTTTTTTCTTATTAAATCTCTAATCTCTCTCACATTTTTGATTATTTTTTTTAGGAAACTGCTAAAGCTGTCGAAGCAGGTTTTGTGGAAAGTGAATCTCATGAATTTGGGATCAGCCTCATTCGTTGCTTTGGACGTAACTCTGGATTCATTGCAAGTTAAGTCTCTGAAGCTACTGGATGTGTAGATATTGTGCTTGTTCCAGAATTCCATTGGGAATTGTATGGCGACAAGGGTGTGCTAGAGTACATTAGACAATAAGTAGTCATTAAAAACCATCTCATCATCGTCGTCAGTGAAGGAGCAGGTCAGTGCATACATTTCTTAGATTATTCCCTTAATTTTAGTATTAATTTTCTGCTTTTATTTCTCCCCCAGTGAATAGTCTTGGTGATGTCCAATTGCAAAATCAAGGATAAGATGAATCTGGAAATGAGATTTTCGTGAATATTGGTGAGTTCCTTAAGGATAAAATCACTCAATACTGTAAGCAAAAGAAGCAGCCGATTACTATCAAGTTCATCGATCCATTGTACATCACCCGTGCTTGCAGAGCTAATCCATATGATACCAAGATTTGCAGGTAAAGAAATTGATAGTATTTTTCCAAAAACAATAATTGATTTTTGTCCTTTTTTCAATAGTCAAATGGCATAAAATGCTGTCCATGGCAGCATGGCAGGCTTCACAGGATTCGCAATTGTCATAGTTCATCACAAGGTAAATTAATTATTCCATCATCTCTCTTATAATATCTTCCTTTTCTCCTCCAAAACAAAACTAAACCAAACAGACCGCTTTCGTCTCTTTGACTGAAATGATCTCTGGAGAATATGAGACAAAACTAGCTCCCAACAACCGCTCTTGGCAGAGAGTACTCTCTAGAACATTGCAACCCTCTTTCATTAATAATGAAGAGGAACATTTAGCACTCCATCACTCTTGAAAATTCTGGATTTTTTTACAGATATTTTTCTTCTTTGCAATATCTTTGTGTTAATTGATATTTACATTTTACATGCATAGCAAAGCTAAAATACACAATAAACTTAAATTACCCTCCTCCTCTCCTCCCCTTTTGATATCATTGATAGATCACAAATAATATTTTCAAAGCGTATTTAGAAAAATAATTTTCACATCATTAAATTATTGCATTTCGCATTACATCTCCACAATTTTCTCAATTGCCGATGAGGACAAACTTGTAGATAATAAATGCAATAAACAATCCTAAGAAAGCAATTCCTACGATATTCTATGCTACATTGCTTGGCACGTGCACTTATCCAGGGAGAGGAACTGATCCTTCCGTGATGACTCCAACTTTAAAGGAATCTAATTTCTTCACAGCATTTTCAGAATGTGCAGCTTCCGAAAATTATACAGTAGCGTCTTTCCCTGCTCTCTTAGTGATCACAATTGGACCACCTGGATGATCTTAAAGATAGGAAGTTGCATTGTAGACAACATTTTTGACAACAATCCAACAATCTTCCTCAGTTGAGTGATTTGCTACCTCTGACCACTCGATGCTCTTAGTTTAGCTTGTCATCTTGATTTACTTATTTTTTTTGTTGGTATTTTGTCCTAAATTTGATATTTAGATAGTTCTTCTCTCTCTCCTCTATTTATTCCTTATTCTTCGCAGAAAAATGAGATTATTTAAGAATGACGTGTAAATGAATTAGTAATCCTAGATTTTTATGCATTATTTCATGAGAATTAATTTCTGGATTAATCTAATTCCCTTGCATATACAAAGATTCACGTCATTAATAAATTTATCTTTACAAATTTTCCTTTTTTTTAAACATTTTTTTCATGATTTTTTTTAGGGGGAAAAACATGAAACTGAAATACGCAATTTTACTCTCCTCAAAAGAATGCATTTTTCAGACCATCTTTGAATTGATAATACTTCCAATTCTAAAATTCAAACTCATTTTCACCTTAATTTATTAATTTAAGGCATATTTATTTTGACTTTAATGTTGTTTTATTATTAATTTAATCTTTTATTTATTTTTTTAAAATTTTTATTTAAAATTCAAATTAATTTTGAATATCTTTCTTTTTTCTTTCTTCTTTCTCTTATCTTTCTAATATCTTTCTAATTGAATGCTTTCAAATCAATATCTTTCCAAAACAAATGCTCAAGGTCTCTACAATGCTCAAATCTCTCACAAATAGCTCATTCTTTCATATCTTTAAGTTATCTCTCATTAGAACATGTATTTTTCTTGTAACCAAGAAACATATAAATTTAAAAAATAGATGTCCTTTCGGAACATAGGCATAATGCCTTAAAGAAATAATTTTAATAGCTTTTCTAGTTTAGGAGCTCAAACTAACCAATATTTGCTAAACTTTTAGCAGGGGATTGTGTGAAAAACCATTGGTTTAGATTGAGCTCCTAAACCATTTAATAAACAAAAAAGTTGAAGCTATTAAAATCAATAATATGCTAGAAAATTGTTATAAATGGTTAAAGATAAATAATTTACTTGAAGGAGATAGACGAGGAGTTTGTAGGGTGGGTTTGGGGGGGTTTGGGAGAAGGGTTTAAAAGCTATTTCAAAGTGGTTAGTAAAAATAATAATAATAATATAATAGTTAGCAAAGAAGAAAGCAGTAAAATATATTTAGTATAATATCTATTTGCTTTTTTCTTTGGTTTAGCTGTAAATTTGATAATTTATTTATATTTTTTTGTTTATGTTCTTAATAATTTCTGAGATTATCGCAATAAATAAAATAATTTGAACTAAATCTGCGATTAACTTAGGAGGGAAAACAAAGAATTCAAAATAATCAATTAATTAAAAAGAGAAATGAATCTACTAACATAACAGCATGATTGGGTGATTCACCCTAGAATTAAATTAAACAATTATGAAATAAAACAAGAAGGGAAAAAACAATAACTTTTTTAATTTACTAAGAGTTATTCAACAAGAATTCTATTTCATTAAGTCAATCTTCGAGATAGTTTTTAGTCTTATACTGCGCAATGTATATCTCTTTCTTGATGGAAGTAGATATTATTAGTTTTTTTATAATCCCCCCCTTTTTATTCTTTATTTTTTAAAGATATAAAAAATAGGAATCCAACCCAAACTTCAAAATGATTTCTAATGGCCAAGCAAATTATTTCATTGAAATCGACTTGAATGTTTACTTTTTAGGATTCCTACCGTTCCAAGTTTTTAAGCGAGAACATTGCAATGCAGCTAGCGAAGGAAGATAAAGGACTTGATCAATTTGTTTAGTTGTTTTTATGTTTTTTTTCAAAAAAATACATTAATTTTAAATATATTGATTGAGATTGATTGAATGCTTTACATGTTCTATTTTTCACATTTTAAATGAACAAGTGAGATAAAAAGAGAGAGAATGAGAGAGAGAATATATTAGAGAGATATAAAAAGAATTGAGATAAATATCTCTTCTTTAAACAAAAAAATAAATAAGAATTAAATAAAAAAATAAGAAAAACAATAAATCTGAAAATTTTAAGGAAATAAATTCCTTAAATTTAAAAACTTTTCTGCAGAAAAATCAAATTGAAAAATAGTTTGGGAAAAAAGAATGTGATAAATAAGTGATAGAATATCATGATATTGAAATTCTAATATGTTTAAAAAAAAAGTCAATATTAATAATTTGGGGGATTGCTTTAATGTAGAAGTAGATGGTATTTATTGATTGAATAGATTGCAAATAGTAAAATAATAATAATAACAACAATAATAAACTTCAATAATTTACAAGGAAAATGTAGTTTTGTTTGCATTTTAACATAAATGAAAAATAAGAATAAATAGAAGAATTTTTTTCTAATTTAACAGCAAAAAAAGATTATGACATGCTAAGTCATTTTCTTAAATAATTCTTATGGATCTATTGCTTCTAATTACTTTGTTTTGATGAACCAACGTATCTCTAATTTACCGAGAAGTTCCCTCCAGTAAATTATTATTACTATTTTTATTTCTATGCTGTTTGTGGTTATCTAACAAGCAGATTCGAAAACTTCTCTAGGACACTGGTGTAAAGGTTCGCGTCTTGAAAATATGGTGTTTTTAAATGATATTTTTAAGAATTGATGCTGTTTTTATCTAAAACATTCTTCCCTTATCGCTATTTGTTACTCCTATTATCAATTATTTCAGTTTGTTTAATGCAGCTAAGCTTATTATGCCTAGCATTTCCATTATATTCTTCATTATTTTGTCTATTTGTTGCAGCACTAGAAGATCTACTTGCTTCTTGATTTAACTTCTTAACTGCATGTCGATCTCCATCTACGCTATGGCTATGTCTTCCCATAACTTACAATCCAAAAAAATACCAATAAATAACAACAACATTTTGAATATTTTGTTTACTTTCAGAAATAGGAAAGAGTGAATCAGTCAATGGATCATATTTGAACAATATTTCGGAATCTTTCTCTGAGAATGTTGTAAACCGAGAGCGAGAAGAATTACTGAGTGCATTAAACGCAGTGTTTGCATGCTTAGTTAAATTGGAATACCGAAGATTACTGCTTCTAGCACTACTGGCGTTGTTTTACTAATATTGTTAGTGTTACTGTAAGGTAGTTCCAAGATAAGTAGAACTCAAATCTTATTCAGAAAATGTTTGTGTTTCTAATGGAGAACTACCGAAATTCTGGTGATGCTTCAGTTGTTGTTGCTAATTCACATGGAATTTGTTTTCATAATTATATGTTTTAGATTGCTCTTATTTTTCGTGTTTGAAATGGGCAGGCTGCTGCTGATGTTTGTTTGCGAGAGGGTAGTAGTTATTAATCATTTTTGTGGTAGTGTTGTTGTTATTTCTTAGTAGATTTTCATTTTTATTTGTAAAATTCTCGATATTTTTAATCTCATGTATTTCTTTGATTTCTTTCGGTGATTTTCTCTTATTTTCAAGATCACTCATGTAGCTTCTTTACTAACCATTCATTAAGAACATAGTTTGTCTTTTCTCAGAAGGAAATGTTTCCTGTGTCACTGCACTAATCTCTTCTAAGATTATTTTGTTTATTTTTTTATCCTCTTCTTTTTATAAATTGCACTTCAGCTGCTCAATAGTATTTTTATGAAGATTAGTTTAAGTTCTGTTATATGAATTCATTGGATTATTTAGTGATACAGTTGTAGATTTATTATTCTGTTAATTTGTGAGAATCATCTACTCTTAATGATGTGAATCAATTGTAGATATTGGCTACTAAACCATTTAGTCTTTATAAAGCTGCTAAAACTATTATGGTTATTGATTATTTTCTTCAGTTGAAGAAGTCGATGAAGACGTTGTTGATGTAGGAAAATGAATAAACACCTGGATGTTTTCTAAATCATCGATATTTTTGAATTTTTATGGTTGGATTTCAAGATTCTTTTCAGACAACGTAACAAGATTAGAATCATCGGAGACAATATCGTCAACAAGCTGCTCATTTGACATGCAAGAAAGTGCACGTATCCTCTAGAATTCAATCTATTTCGAAATATCTAACCTCATTTCGCTAGGTTTAGACTCACTTCCTTTCTCTTAACTCTGCTGAACCACAGAATTTGAGCTGTTAGTTTTAGAATCTTATTTTCCTGTAGAGGCTGTCTTTTTCGTACACATACTTTTATCTTGTTATCCTTGAATTGTATTAACCTTTGAAGGCATCATTTGCAGTAAATTCAAGTTAAATATATTCTTTTATTCTATTTATTTTTCAACTTCTTTCTTCATCTTCTTTGAATGATATTTCTTTTATTTCTCCTCACTCGAGCATTTCTCTGTATTCTCAATTCTACTAGAGTTACTTTCCTCGCACATCGTATTATTTAAACTATTCGAGAATTATTCATGGAATCCTGGTTTACTTAGATGAAATGAGATGTATGAGAGATTCGCAAGGAAATTATTTCGATCTTCTAACGAAAACTCTGGTTTTTTTTGAACAGATGGTTGTATTTTGGGGATATTTGCAGTTCTGTATTTCATTTAATCATCGCTATCTTTGGAAATGATGTCTTCTCCTTGCATCCTTGAGCTCGGTTAGCTTGATTGGTTTGTTTCAAATTCATGGGTTTTTTATTCCAACAATTAATTGTATGAAGCAGTAGATGCTAAAAGATCTTTTTCCTTTTTAGAACTTAATTTTGTCATTTCCTAGTATGCTTCAGCTGCTTCTTTTGGATGTGATTTCTATTCTCCTAATATCTTGTATGGGATAGTCTCTTAGACGCATTCATTTTAATCACCCTCATTCAACTGTGGAATACTATTTCTACTCAGTTTGTAGTTAAATTCCTATGAATAAATATTTGAGTTTTAAAGATTTATGTCTTGTCTGTTGATGCCAATAAGTGGATGCTCTTCGTTAAGTTACTGGTACTATCTAATATGATCTTTAATATCTCCATCTTGATTCCCTGAGGGTCTTCGAGAATGCCCATGGACTATTTCATATCTGAGAATCGGTTTCAGTTATTTATTGTAGTCTTGTTCTTGCTATGCTTGTTAACTCTCTGTTTATGTTATTTTTTTTATTTTTCCATCCACTTTTGTTGCATAACCAATCGCTTTGTCCTCCACCATTGCAACTTCTTTTTTAAAAATATCCTACTCTTCTACTTATTTATTGTTACTTTACCCTTTTAATCTACTTTTTTCATCATTTTCCGGTATTTCTTCTTCTGCTTAGAACACATCTTGAATATCTTTTTTCGGACTATTAGCTGTGAGAGAACCTAGAATAATTTCTCTACATCTCATGCTATTCGTTGTGCTTTTATCTTCTCCTAAGTTAAAAAAAGCATCTAATCTCTAAGCTACTTATCTCCCAGGTGATTTCGTTTGCTACTTTGAATTCATATTGTAAGAAGAAGCATTTGGCTGCTCACTTGATTAAAGAAAAATTATATTCTTTATACAACTACTCTTTTTATTATTACTCATAGAATATGCTAGAGTTCCTGAATCTTCTTCTTTTGTATAATCCTTTAGTTCCCTGGTGTTTTAATTCACTGGAGAGTTTATCATCGTCTTCTTATTATCTAGCTGGCAAGACAATTACGTCTTTGAATAAATATCATTAGAATTATTGTTAGTTATTGGAAGAAGATCAACTGTAACAACTGGTTCCTTGTAGTACTTAGAAAGAATTCCAGGATTTATCATCTGATTGTATTGTTCTTACTAAACTTGGCTTGCCATCAAGGAATTAAGGAATGGCTTTTTAGATGAGGAGATGACTCGACTGTGCAGATGTTCGGTAGGATTAGTAATTGAAATGCTTGTATTATTTGTTTGGTATGAATTTGGAAAACATTAGGGGACTAATGAAGTAGGTTGTACAAAGGAAGACTAATGCTGATGAGATATTTTTGGTTCATAATTCTGCTAAATTATTACTTGAGGAGGATGATAATTTTACTGAGAAACTTATGGATGATGCTTTTTAACGAGTTTAAGTCTGTCAGCAAGGGTAATTGATGATGGAGGAGGGTTAGAAGTGATTACTGGAGCTTAATTCAAGGATTATTGGATTAGTTACTATGAAGGTATGTGAAATTAAGGTTGTTAAATAGGCTAAAATCCAACTTGATGTACAGGGATTTAAGGATATTTATTGCAGTTATTGTTATTAATATGCCATTCTCTATTTTAGATAATTGAATTGTTGTTTTATCCTGCTGATGAGTCAAACAGTATAACACTGGATCCTGCTGGGTAGATTGGAGAGATACCATTCATTAACTGAGAAGGTGCATGTTTTGAAAATCTGATTCTGGAATCAATTTTGATTTCTTCAGTGTTTACTGGCTACGTAGGTAAACTAGCTTGGGTCAAAACTTAGCTGCCATAGTTTGGATTCATCCTAGCTGAAGAGTTTATTGTTTAAATGTTTTAATAGATTCGAGATGAAGGTTGATAGGTTTTTTTGACATTTTCTTAGGGAAGAGAAGAAGAATTAAACTTATTGTTGATATTAATAGCCTGCTAGTCGATGTTGTAAACGAAAGAGGGATTCAATGGTTGGGTATAAAAATGAGATTGCTAATTGAATGTTGTCTATATTGGCTTTGAAGGCATAGGACCGTGACTTTAGTTGCGAATATGCTAGATTGGTCTTATTTATTTTAAAAATTTTCAAAGATAAGTTAAAGATCATGAAAAAAGTAATTGTTTTTAACAAAAATGAAAAATCATACTCTGAACCTCTTGAAATGAATGTCCTTTCAGGATTGACAGGAAGAGAAGTAGATCTATTTGATCCTCCTAACTTAAAAGATACTGGCTATTGATTACTTCCTTGATAAAGAGGTTACTACTAATGTGCTTCCTCGTGAGAAGGGGAAGTACCCATTTGCTTGTGAATGTCAAAACAGAGGAAAGATAAATCTAATTTTCAAATGTTGTTTGTTATTCCAGTTTTTTTAACAACCAAAAATTAATCAAAATTGTATTACTTTAAAACTTTGAATATTATTCCTAACCACCAAGTATCATCAAACTTTCAATTAAGCATCTTTGAGTTAAGAAACTTTAGCAATATGTATGTGGAAAAATATTTAAACAGAATTAGAATTGAAATAACACTTGCAGAAAATGAAAAAATTAATTGTTTTTAATTACACATTTTATTTATTTTTTATTATTTTACCATTTTTTTTTTTGGAGTGATTTTTGAAGATCAGATAGATTCATATGGTTCATCAGAGGGACTGTGTGAATGTTGTGAAGAAGAAATTACTATCCAAAGAGAGATATATGACTGTTCTTATGTTTAGAGCGTTTCTATTCAAGAGAGGGGGAAGATAAAGAAGAAGAAAGAAAAATTTAAAAATAAAATAGGCAGAAGATATTCAAAAAGCAACAACAGAAGATACATTAAGAAAGAAAAATGACAAAGGATTCCAAAATGGAGGAGGAGAAACCTAAGGATAACTAGGAAACTAAGAAGACAGGGAAGAAAGAGAAAAAAGAGAAGGATGAGTTGGTATGAAAGATATTTTAAGAATTCTTATGCTGTTATTAATAATATGTTTGGGAATATTGATCTAGAGCGAAGAAGACAAGAAACTCAAGGAGAACATTGACTTATGGGCACTCAGAATCCAAGATGAGTCTCAAGAGATCGCCCTCATTGCACTTACTTAGCTTCGTGATGAAGTTCGCAGCACAACAACTTCAATGACATCTGTTCCCAAGCCTTTCAAGTTCCTGAAGATATACTATGAGCCTCTAGTTAAGCATTATGAAGGCTTAGCTGCGTCTGATTTCAAGGTATTTTGTTCATTATGATAAATGGAAAATCTAACTAGTGTATTTCGTTGAAAACTAGAAACAATTAGCAGATTTCTTGTCTGTCATTTCGATGACCATGGCTGAGAGAAAGAAACAGATTTCTCTGAAATTCTTGCAAGAAGGAACTTTAACTGATTTTAAAAAGTGGGGCTATGAGTATCTCAACCATCTTTCTGCTGATATTGGACAATTGTAAAAAAGAAAACAACACTAAAGTTCATTTTTCTTTTTTGAGAAATTAAGGTTCATGATGTATTTTGTTTGGTAGATTTGCTCTTCGTGTGGAGAAGAATGAGAAAACAGATGATTTGATCGCTTTGGTAGAAGACATCGTGCCTTATTTCGTTGAGAATAACGCAGAACACGATGCTATTGATTTGCTCTTGGAAGTTGACAGACTAGCATTCATCAAGAAATATGTTAATGAAGGAAATTTTGAGAGAATCTCACTTTATCTACAGTAGTGCAGTTAGTATTGCGTTGATTAGAAGGAAATGGAAGAGACACTTCGCGTGAACTATGAAATGGCAATTGATCTGAAGCTCTACATCAGTGCATTTAGATTGGCAATCCGTTTAGATGATACTGATAAAATCAACGAAATCTTTTCCCTTGTTGACGATAAACTAGTGAAGAAACAACTTTGTTTTATGGCTGCAAGACAACGCATTGTTATCCCTGGGTTGGAAGATGAAGAAGAACTTCAAAAAGTTGCATCGAATTAGCTTTTAACTGATTTCTACATCAGACTTGCTAAAGAATTAGATGTTTTAGAACCTAAAAAACCTGAATAAGTCTACAAGAGTTTAGGAGATGATTCTAAGATCGCAGTGGATTCCCTGAATGCAAATCTCGCTGATACTTACGTGAATGCTTTTGTCAACATGGGCTGCAAGAAAGATACTCTCATGATTGCTGATCCTCCTCTTGATAAACCTTGGATTACAAATCTTAAAAAAACTGGTATTACTGCAGCAACTGCGTCTATCGGTCTTATTGATATGTGGGATCTCTCATCAGGTAAATATAATTTGCATAATCACAATCAATCAACAGATTTTGTTTAAATATTTGAAGGATTTCTTTGTTTTTATTAATAACTTCAAAAATAATCTTTTTTATTTTTAAAAATACTCTAGGAATCGATCACATAAATGACTACCTCAACATAGCTGATGGTTACGCTAAATCAGGAGCTTGTATTGGTATCGGTTTGTTCTCAAGTGGTATCGTTGACGAAAATGAAACTGCTAAGGCAATGTTACAAAATGAATTACAATCAAAAGATGAATCCACACGTATTGGTGCAATTATCGGACTTGGAATGGCTTATGCTGGAACAGCAAATGAAGAACTCAAAGAGATCTTAGAGCCTATCTTCAATGGAGATACTTCTAAATTAGCTGTCACTGCATTCTCTGCATTGAGTTTGGGACTTATTTTCGTTGGAAAATGCGATGAAGACATTTCTCAGTGGATTCTTTAAGTACTTACAGAATACTCTAGCTCCTCTGAGAAACAGCTCGATTAAGCATTAGCTAAATATTTTGCAGTTGCTCTTGGTCTTCTCTTCCTTGGACAACAAGAACGAGCTGAAACTACTATCGAATGCATGGGCATTATTGAGCACAGCTTTGGTAAAAATAATTAACAATTTAAAAATATGCAAAGAATTCTTTTTTGTTTGCCTTTTTCAATTATTTTTTAAACTTAATTTTGTAGCAAAATACTGCGAGATTACCATCGAAGGATGCGCATATGCAGGAAGTGGAAATGTCCTCAAGGTTTAAAAGATGCTTCATTACTGCACTGAAAAACTTGAAGAAGAAAAGGTATTCAAAATATAAATAGTTAAACAAATCGCTTATTAATTTCTAATTTTTTACCTGATTTCTCAAAAAAGGGAGGATTCTAACAAGCAGCTATTATCTCTCTCGCATTGATCAGTGCAAGTGAAAATATTGGCAATGAAATGGTTCTACGTTCTCTCAACCATATTCTTCAATACTGTGAGCTCCATGTGAAACGTGCAGTGCCATTAGCATTAGCTATCCTCAATCTGTCTAATCCAAAAATCAACACTATGGATCTCCTTCTTAAGTTTAGTCATGACGATGATCCAGAATTAAACTAGCGTGCTATCTTCGCAATGGGTCTCATAGGAGCAGGCACGAACAATTCTAGGTAAATAAGATTTTATTTTTATTAGTTTAATGTCAATTTACTAAATAATATTATTTCTCCAACAAATTAGACTGTCTGATATCTTGAGGAACCTTTCTCAGTTCTACTCTAAAGAAAGCAATGGAAAATTCTTTGTCAAAATCGCTTAGGGTCTTCTCTTTATGGGAAAGGTAATTCCTTCATCTCTTTGATAATAATATTATTATTTGTTTTAATTTAAACTAACATTTAATTGCTTTTAACATTTTTTAATAAAGGGTATGGTCACTCTCTAGCCATACTACTCTGATAGATTCTTATTGAATAAAGTCGCATTGGCTGGCATTATTACAGTAATCCACTCGTTGACTGATGTGAAGAACATCATTCTCGGCGATTATCACTACACAATGTTATATCTTGGTCTAGCTGCTTATCCACGCATGCTCTACACAGTACATATAATGCTTACAAATATTGAATTTGGAATTAACTCTTTTTCTTTCTTTCTAGGTCGATGAAAATAACGAGAATAAGCCTGTTAGTTTACGTGTTGGACAAGCTGTTGATATAGTAGGTCAAGCAGGCAAGCCTAAAAAGATCACAGGTTTCTAGACACATTCTTCTCCAGTAGTCATTGCACAAGGAGAACGGTAATCATTTGCATATTCTGGAAATAATATTTTATTATTCTAAAATTCTAATATTTTGTTGTTGTTTTGAAGTGCTGAACTTGCAAATGACGAATATATTCCACTACAGCAGACAGTCTTGGAGAATATCATTATCTTGAAAAAGAATCCTGATTATGTTTCTGAAGAAGAAAAATCAAAGAAAAAGAACTGATATTTTTCGTATTTGTATTAAAAAAGTTATTTTTAAATCGTTTTGGTAGTCTGTTTTCTGCAAGAAAAACATCAATGTTTTCATCAAAAAATAACCCAAAATAGTTCTACGCTCTTTCATTATTAATTCATTGCTTTTTGAGGCAATCACACGCAATTTTGCTAAAATAAGCTAAACAATCAAAAATACAGTGATGTCTGCTGTGGTTTGCTAGTGACTTAATGAATAAACATATTTAGAGCAAAATTTGAGAAGAATTATTATATTTTATATGTAAATAGAATATGGCTTGAATGAGGAAGAAGAAGAAAGGAACTAGATCAAAAGAGGTGAGAGTAGAGGGGAGGTAATAAAAGGGACAAAAAAGAAAGAAACAAAGGAATCAAAATAAGAAATTAAATAGAAAGAGTTAAAAAAGAAAGTCAAAAAAAAGGAAATGTAGATTTTCGTCAAGACCCTCACAGGAAAGACGATCACCCTCGATGTCGAGGCTTCTGATACCATCGATAACGTCAAGGCTAAGATCTAGGACAAGGAAGGAATTCCCCCTGATCAATAGAGACTCATCTTCGCTGGAAAACAGCTCGAAGACGGCAGAACTCTTTCGGACTACAACATCCAAAAAGAGTCAACTCTCCACTTAGTTCTTAGACTTAGAGGTGGTGGTATGGAACCTACTATTGCAGCTCTTGCTAAAAAGTACAACTGCGAGAAGAAGGTGTGCAGAGATTGCTATGCCAGACTTCCTCCTAAGGCTACTAACTGCAGAAAGAGAAAGTGCGGACACTCCAACAATCTCAGAATCAAGAAGAAACCCAAGGAATGATGTTGTTTTTGCAATTTTTAAAAATTGTCAAACGAACCATTTGAATTGGGATTTAGATTGTCTTCATTCAATGTTTGTTATGTTAAATCGTATTCACATAAGATATTTAAACCACAGCTTTTTCATTTTAATCTTTAAATAAGTTCAACTTCCGAAAACTTTGAAAATGGTTTTGTTTAAGTCAATATCCATTAAAAAAAACCAGTATTCAAATTTGAAATTGAGAAAGCAGATAAAGATGAAGAAAATTTGGATTGTTTGTAAAAGCTAGTTTACATGTAAAATGAGCAGACATTTTTGTTATTTCTGCTGATCTTATATGCTAATTTAAAACAAAAATCAGAATCTTTTAATTGACTAATTTACCTTGAGCAAATTGAGTACAACAACCGGAATGAATTAAAACTAAAAGGAAGTTTCAAATGAATATTAAAAAATATTAGCAAATTCATTTGCAATAAGTATTATTTCAGGTGATTTATCTTGACTAAGAAGATTGAAATATTATCTGTTTTGGTATTGAAACATTTTACTGTTTTTCTGCAGGTAAATTTTGATGAAAAGGCTAAGCATTCAGAAAAAGAAGATTAGGGAATGAGTTTATTTAAACAATTTGATCTATTAGTTGTTTTTTATTTTATATAGAAGCTACTAATAGGATTATTGTTGGAATTATTGCAAAGTTGCTAATGATATAATATTACCACCAGACAACCAATTCCTGGAGAAATAGACTAGGAAAGTGATATTTAATTTTGATGTGGTATTTTGGAAGAAGAAAAAATAATTCCAAAAGCCAGAAAAGGTAGTGACAGAAAGCATATTTTGAATGAAGATTATTTGAAATAGAAGCATATTTATGAGATTATCGAGCTTTCAAAAAGAAATGCTGATTGGGGGGG
>Ga0302271_10000847_pt1 | contig 30162 bp, 20 predicted proteins | sample III_Bog_N1_1_FD_198767 | JGI IMG/M metagenome (GOLD analysis project Ga0302271, IMG submission 198767) | Peat permafrost microbial communities from Stordalen Mire near Abisko, Sweden - III_Bog_N1_1 | ecosystem: Environmental > Terrestrial > Soil > Wetlands > Peat | place: Sweden: Abisko... | reverse complement strand
AGGCATTAATGGTCTAAGTTAAGTACGAGCTCCATAGTGAGACAATAAATTACTACTATTGCTAGCTGTCGATGTTGTGATTGGATTCTAGTGAGAAGAAGATTATTATACTTCTGATGATGGCTCTCCATTTTGTGATTAAAATGGGCGTTCGAGCCCAATACAACTTTCATCGGAATCTACTAAAATATACTCATAAACGAAGTTCCTCATTTGGGTTATATCTTCAGAGCCTAACGCTAGAGACGCACAGACATAGAACTAGAATAGTTACTCGAAACTCTTCTAAGAAGAAATTAATGGATATTTTATACTAAGGTTCTGCAATCGTTGTCTTAATTGATCTGCATAAGCTGTGTCTAAGGACAGAATCTCATCGAGGTACTTAAGATACCACACAAATGGTTCGCTGACTTAAGCACCATAGAGATTGATCAGTAGCTACAGACTATCTGGATCAGAGACACTAGCTAAAATCAGTTGTTCGTTAGGGAGAGGAATATGTATTTTCGTAGCTTAGGATAACGGGACATACACACAGAAAATCACGTTCACAATCGATCTCAATTCCGTCGCTGCAAACACTACAAAAGTCCTGTAAGTTGTCCCCTCAGCGCAATACGACATTTGATCACCCATATCCATGAACAGAGCGTATTGAATCAGCGATAATGTGAAATTAGACAGAAATATCGCGAATATTTCCTTAGTCATTTTATAATGTGGCACGATGTCTTTCATAGCGAGAAATAGAGTTACGAAGACCATCGCTTCGACGCATTGAAGAGGCACCCAGAAATTCTAAACACATGAAGAGTATCCACTTTCAATGAATAGCACAATATTTGTGGATTCTAAAGACATTAAAAGAATAGAAAGACCTAGTGCAAAGATCAAAGAAACTGCTAAAACTACCCTTTCATTTCGAAGAAATCTGTACAAGAAATTCATGTTTTTCGTTGAAAACGCGTATGTCAATCTCAAGACCTTAGTAATGTACAAGGATGTCAAGCTTAACCTTGTCCAAAGGTAGATTAATCTGAAGAATTGTTCGAGATCACCTGTGACAGAGTAAGTAGCCTACGAATAGCTATACGCAAGAAAGACAATAGGTTATATGAGAAAGTTCACCGCCGATGCAATGATAAATGCGAGTGTGCAATATGTTGATCGCTCTTGCATAGGAAACCAAAATTTTCTAATAAACCAATATCGAATCAGAAAAGCGAAAGATATCACTGCTATTAGACAGCATGCGCTTAAGCTAGCACCGAAGTATGAGAAGGACTAGAAGTATGACTGGAAGCAAAGATCATCCTTTTTCATTGATAACTTATTAGTATTGCTGTGGGGAGGATTGTAAGTTATCGGAATAAATGAAGAAATTAAATGATTGAATTCACATATTAATTTTTAATATTTTTAGATGACACGATAAGAAAAGTATTTACACAAGGGGTATATTATCACTCATACTTCACCTGTTCAAGGAAGGAGATTATTTCAAAAACTTTCAATAAAAATATCCATATTTTATGGAATTCAGAAAGATACAAAAAGTCTTCCTAATTCTAATTGATTTTTGTATTAAAAAACAACTTTTTTTATTGATTATGTTTTTCTCCCATGAAACTGTAAAATCCACTAGAGCGTGATTATCAGATTGATTCTTAAATAAGACACCCTTCTATTCTTTGTGTTCTTTACTCCAACAATGGTCTTTATTTGAAGTGATTAGAGATACCCCAAATGGGAGATAAATCAAAGGTTCTTTATGAAATCACCCTCCTCCCCAAGGTATTATTCCAAGTCATATTATTACCAATGATTTAGTTTCTCGCTAATCATTTAAAATTACTAATTTAGATAAATCGGAAAATATCTGAATTACGCAATAACAAAGTTCACGTATTGAAGAAATATTCAAAAATGAAACTAATGAACAGATGGAGTGTAACTTCTCCTACCTCTTGAGATTGCCAAGGGAATACATGTTGGATTCAAAAGAATAAAAACAGCACCAGCCCCTCTCCCCTCCTCCATGGATATTTGTAATTCTTATTAATAAAATTCAAGGAGGTATTTATGGGAGTATTTAAGAGAGATTTTTGGATGCCAAGGGAGAGGAGTATGACTAGTTTAATTAAATATCATTTGAGTTAGTTTAGGAAATCCAGCTGAAATTATAAAACCTGCCAAGGATACTTAATAATTTTTTTTCTTGAATTATGTTCGTAAGTTTAAGCTGGAAGCTATTCATGAATGTCAGCGAATCAATGCAACTCTTAGCAAAACAATAACAAAACAAATAATCTTCTTAGATAAAAATAGCTAAAAAAACGAATTTCTTTAAAAGCTCTCAATTCAGATTATGATTGTGAGTGGTATCTGAAAGATGGAGGAGAAAGAAGAACGAATCAGCTAGGAGCTGTTATAAAGCATAAAGATTTCTGATATCTCAATATCGAAGCATTTTGCGATGCTTAGAAACAAATAATAAGGGACAACATAGAGTACTGGACATTTAAACAATTCAAATGTTTTAAATGTCAGAAAATATGCAACAAATATTTGTTTTCATTCCAATAGTTGCATCTCCTTTAATTTATTGGTGCAGAGAAAAATTAATTGATATATTTCTTTATTATTGAAGCACTCGCTAATATTGAGGTTTAAATCTGAAAGACTTGGCATGTTGGAGAGACTTTATAATAGAGAAAAAGTTCCGATGTCACCTATTGAGGTTCTGCTTAAACTAAGTTAAAGTGTTGAGAGATTGAGGAGATTGCCGAGAGAGGAAAAAAGAGATTAGGCTCCAATATGGCCGATTTAGTTATTATAAAGATCCAGTGAGAAGCTAGATAAGCTAAGGAGATTGTTAAGAGGATATAAAAGAGATTATGCTCCACTGACTCCAATTTTATTGCTTATTATGCTTAACGTTAAGTTAGCTAAATTGGAAAGATGAACTAAGGGGGCTAGCAGAAATTTCGCTCCAATATCTCCAATTGAGTTTACATCTAGATTTAGGGTTAGGCTTGATAGATTGAGAAGATAAGCTAAGGGAGCTAACAGAGATTTAGCTCCTATCTCTCTAATTGAATTATTACTTAAAAGTAGAGTTATGCTAGATAAATTATGGAGATTCGCTAAGGGAGCTAACAGATATTACGCTTCTATGCCTCCAATTTAATTTTCATTTAGAATTAGAACTAGGCTTGATAGGTTGGAGAGATGAACTAAAGGAACTAATAGAGATTTTGCTCCTATCTCACTAATTGAGTTGCCAGAAAAATCTAGATTTAGGCTTGATATTTTTAGGAGACGAGCTATGAAAGTTATCAAAGACTTTTCTCCTATCTTTCCTACTTAGTTGCTAGATAAAGTTAGAGATAAATATTTTAGATTGAGGAGACAAGATAAGGGAGCTAACAGGAGGATACAAGATAAGGGAGCTAAAAAAGAATCATCCCCCCATGTCTTTAATTTAGTAGCAATCAATATTTATCACTAGGCTTGATAGATTGAGGTGATGAGATAACAGGGAAAACAGATATCTAACTCCTATTTCTCCGAATGAGTTCTCTTCAAGATCGAGTGCCACCCTCTATAGATTGGGAAGATGAGTTAAGGGAACTAACAATTATTTTACTCCGTTGTTTTTAATTTTGTTGTACTTTAGATTAAGATCAAGGCGTGATAGATTAAGGAGATGATGTAAGGGAGCTAGCAGAGCTTCAGCTCCTCTGTCTCCGATTTCGTTGTATTTTAGATTTAGTACTAGGCTTGAAAGATTATTAAGATGAGCTAAAGGAGATAAAAGATATTCAGCTCCTACATCTCCAATTGAGTTTAAACTAAGATTTAAGTCTAGGCTGGATATATTTAGGAGATGAGACAAGGGAGCAAGCAAAACTTTAGCTCCTGTGTCTTCAATTATGTTGAATTCTAGACTTACGACTAAATTTGATAAATTAAGGTTTTTAGCTAAGGGAGTTAACAGAAATTCAGCTGATATATCATCAATAAAGTTGTTTTTTAGATTTAATGCTAAGCTTGATAGGTTAAGGAGATGAGATAAAGGAGCTAACAGAGATTAAGCATGTATGTCTTCAATTTAGTTGTCTTCTAGGTCGAGTAAAAAGCTCGATAAATTGAAGAGATTGGCTAAAGGAGCTAATAGATACTATACTCCTATGTGTCCAATTTAGTTACTACCTAAGTTGAGGGTCAGGCTTGATAGATTGAGGAGATGAGCTAAGGGAGCTAATAGAAACTGAGCTCCTATTTCAGTTATATAATTACTATCTAAATCGAGTGACAAGCTCGTTATTTTGAATAGCTTAGCTAAAGGAATTAGTAAAAATTGTGCTTCAAAAGATTAAATAAAATTCTTTTCCAAATCAAGTGAGATCCTTGAGAGATTACAGAGATTACAGAGATTACTGATTGAATTTAAAAGAGATTCTATATCATCATCATCATCATCATCATCCTCCCTAATATCTTAATCACCTAGATTCAAGGTAATATCATAAACACTCTTAAATCTTTATGGGGTTTAGTTTAAATCCTTTAAAGTCTTGATGTCCTCAATATTTAACACCAGTTGCTCTTGAAAGGCATTCTCATCTAAATCCTTAGAATTTTCTTTGTTTTTCTTCCAAAATTCAGTGCATTTCTCATAAAAAATCCTTAGAGATGGTCTTAATTTGGGTAGAATCCCAAGAAGCTGCTTAGAGATTCTTTAAATTTCCAGTTTTGAGCTAATCTTAGGATTCATATCAAAACAAACATCAGCAGATCCCCTAGGAAGTGAAATTAACTTTCTAGCTAATTGTTCCTCTGAGCAGATAAGGAAGTTGGTAAGAAGGAAGATGCATAGTCCGACTGAATAACAATCTGTTTCGTAAGTTGAGAGATTTAGATTTTCCCATCTCTCAGGTGCAAAATACAAAGGAGATTCTCTGTTATGTATCTTCACAATGCAATCCACAAATGATTCATTTTATTTCAATCTATCTTAAACAGTTTCATTTTCAAAAAATTAACTTTTCTTCTTCCACTAAAATAATTGAGCCGCATGACTGAAGTTTCCAAGCTTTATAATAGTTTATCCTGACTCATTTTCTGTGATTAAAAAGCTGTCTAACTTGATGTTTCGAAGCAGTATTCGATTTTCGTGAAGAAAACGGACTGAATCAAGGATTTGAAGGGTCAAAATATCCTTTTATTCTTCTAAGTATTCTCCATTAATTCTCTGCAATTCCAAATGATGAGAAAGAGAATACTTGCATCTCTCCACCTCATAGACTACGAATTCGTTTCCTTTATCGTCTTAGAAAAATTTGTATCCGTAAAACTTCATGACATGAGGACTTTAGCAGATCCTCATTATCCCTATTTCTCTGATGGCTTCTGCTTTACTGGAGCACAGAGATAGTCTAAGTGCAGTTCTTCTGTTTTCCTAGATATTTTCAACTCCGAAAACAACCGCATTAACTCCTATTCCTAAGACATCATATTCTCCACTAAATTCTTTCCACTCCAGCATTACGTTCAACGCACTCCTAAGTAGGCCCCTAGTTAGCTAAGTTTTTCTTTATCCATTATCATCAAACCAACTGGCAAAATTGTCGAGCTAACGTTATCTGATGACTTAGCTCAAGAGAAAGTCAAGATTTATCCTTCTAAAGGGAATTTCCAGACAAAGAGAATCTATTTGGCTCTTCAAAACAACTGAAAATATAGGTATTTTCGTTGTTTCTGATTGTTTCTAAAGTAGCAACAGCAGCATTGAACGAGCACTCGAGCTATTTTCCCTTGATTTACTCAAGAAAATACATGCTATCTTGTAAAGCAAAGTACTCTGATTTTGCTAAGGGGTTTCAAATATGCTTGTTTTTTTTAACAAATCAAACTCAGAATCAGATATATTAGATTTATTACTGCTATCCTACGCAAGGAAAACTTTCCCCAAGGAAACAAGATCTTATTCCATGCTATCACTTCGGATCTTTGATAAATTAGGCATACGATTCAGAGTTGTATTTTTAGATAACAAATTCGCTGGATTTGTGAGGTTATCATGAGAAGGGCAGCGAATATTGCAAAGTTTCAGAGCAACAGGAACGACTTTGTTGGATGAAATTAAGAAGTTTTGTGTTGTGATATCGCCATGAGCTATTTCCCTTTAATGCAGCAGGTTTACAGCATCAAGCATTTGGATCGCTAATATTTCTTTGAAGCTCTCAGCAAGAGTATCCGTGTCTTTCTCTTCTTACTACTGAATGGCCTCGTGCAAGTTTCCTTTGCACATCTCCATTTCCTAAACAAAATAGACATTTCTGGCGATATTTGAATTTCTAATGTAGCCCTATTCAAGACTTTTATCTTCCTCTGTAAGGAAAAATTGTTTCTTTATGATCATAAAGTAACCACTGGCAGGAAGTGAATTACAGATGTCGTATTCGCTCTTCATGGCTTGTATCTAACAATATGTGTGATCAATGCATTCAAGTACTTTCAGAGCAACCTCTCCTGTTCCATCCTTCTTAGCTCCTAGAATTAGCGCGAAAGGTCCGTTGGCTTTGTAAATGAAGTTTGAATATTCTTTTTACTAGTTAGCCATCAAAGCTAAAAATCTCTCAATAGACTAGAAGCTAAAACTGCTATTTTTGATTTCACTTGCAATTTTATTAGAGGGTGTACTCATTTTTCAGAAATATTTGTTGGCTTGATTGTCAAATTATCAAATAAGAATAATTTTGTTTGTTTGAAAGAAATATTTTATTTTTGGAGATCTATTCCTAAAATTATATTTCTCCCAGTAAATGGCCATGGTTTGTAAGATTAAAAGAGACTGACTGCTTCAAGTTAAAATTTTGATTTCAGTTTTGTTGCGCGGAAAATGACTATTCAATATTCCTCATAACTATTAAAACTTATTCCATATTATTCTTAAGTCTTTTATCTTACTCCGTAGCAAAGTAACTTCTATCCTTTACACTACTTGTTTTACAGTCAGCTTCCATTTTGAAAATTACACAAAAAAATAGATTCAGTACCTTTTTTCAAAAATTTTAGAAAAAAATATCAAAAATAATAAGAGATGGTTTAAAAAGACTAAAGATCCTTTTATTCTCTATTTACGGTATTTTTAAAGATAATTTTTTGTTCAACAGCTGAGTTCCCTCTTTTTTACCTGAATCTCATTTCGATCTAGATTTTTTAAATGAAAATGTCAAAATCATTGAAAAAACAAATCTAATTATGCTAGAATTCCTTCTTTTCTTTCTTATTTTATCTCAAATCTTATTTAATATTTTGACCCTTCTGCTAACTCTGCGATGAAAACACATTTCTAGGTTTAATAATCTTAGGGCAATAATTATGATTCTCATTCCTCCATCTGATAAATGATAAACTTGGATCTCCTTTCGATTATCTCTTTTAGGAAATCATGCACTTATTATTATTAGTAAAAATCGCTTTAGTTATTATTGGAAATTCTGCCGAAATTGCAAAATCTCCCAAGGATACTACGATAAATATTTTTTGGATTTAGTTCGGAAGTTTTTAAGTTGAAAGAAATTCATGAATGTCAACGAATCCATGCAAATATTAGCAAAACAATAACAAAAATAATTCATCTTGATAGATCAAAATAGCTAAGAAAACTATTTAATTCAGAAGCTCTCAATTCATATTATGATTGTTGGTGGTATGTGCATGAGGAAGGGAAAAGATATTTCGAAGGATGAGAGCTCCTAGGAGCTGTTAAAAAGCATGAAGATTTCTGAAATATCAATGTTTAAGCCAAAATAAACACTTAAAAACAAATAATAAGGGACAATAATAGAGTATTTGATACTTAAACGACTCCAGTGTTTTAAATGTCAGAAAATATGCAGCAAATATTTTTTCATTCCTCAAATTCTAACGCCTTTAGCTTTTTGAAATAAGCCTTAAATAAGTGTTTTATTATTTTAGTCTTGCCGATGTTGCCAAGATGGAGGCTTAAGCTTGAAAGACTGAGCATGTTGGAGAGGGGATAGATAAGAGAAGAAGCTCCTGTGTCACCTATTTACGTTCTGTATAGACTAAGATAGAGTATTGAGAGATTGGGGAGATTGCTGAGAGGAGATAAAAGAGATTGAGCTCCAATTTAGCTGATGTTGTTATCTTCAAGATCCAGTAAGAAGCTAGATAAGTGGAGGAGACTATTAACAGGATATAAAAGAGATTATGCTCCACTGACTCCAATTAAATTCCTTGAAAGGCTTATTTTTACGTTAGCTAAATTGAAAAGATGAGCTAAGGGAGCTAGAAGAAATTTCGCTCCTATATCTTCAATTGAATTATCATCTAGATCTAGGGTTAGGCTTGATAGATTGAGAAGATGAGCTAAGGGAGCTAACAGAGATTTAGCTCCTATCTCTCTAATTTAATTATTGCTTAAAAGTAGAGTTATGCTAGATAAATTATGGAGATTCGCTAAGGGAGCTAACAGATATTATGCTCCTATGTCTCCTATTTAATTTTTATTTAGAATTAGAACTAGGCTTGATAGGTTGGAGAGATGAACTAAGGGAACTAATAGAGATTTTGCTCCTATCTCACTAATTTAGCTGCTAGAAAAATCTAGATTTAGGCTTGATATATTTAAGAGATGAGTTAAGGGAACCAGCAGATAATTCGTTCCTATGTCTCCTAAATAATTGATAAGGTAGAGTGACACTCTTTAAAGCTTGCGGAGATGAGTTATGGGAGTTATCAGAGATTTTTCGTCTATCTCTCCTATTTAGTTGCTAGGTAAAGTTAGAGATAAATGTTATAGATTGAGGAGGCGAGCTAAGGGAGCTAACAAAGAATCACCCCCCATGTCTTGAATTGAGTTACCATTAATATTTAGCACTAGACTTGATAGATTGAGATGATGAGATAACAGGGAAAACAGATATCTAACTCCTAATTCTCCGATTGAGTTGCTATAAAGATTGAGTGACACCCTCGATATTTTGGGGAGATGAGCTAAGGGAACTAACAACTATTTTGCTCCATTGTCTTTAATTTTGTTATAATTTAGATTTAGGTCAAGGCGCGATAGATTAAGGAGATGAGGGAAGGGAGATAGCAGAGCTTCAGCTCCTATGTCTCCGATTTAGTTGTTTTCTAGATTTAGTACTAGACTTGAAAGATTGAGGTGATGAGCTAAAGGGGATAAAAGAGATTCAGCTCCTATGTCTGTAATATAGTTTGTACTAAGATTGAGGTCTAGGCTTGATATATTGAGGAGAGGAGATAAGGAAGCAAGTAGTGCTTTAGCTCCTATGTCTCTAATTTGGTTGAATTTTAGATTTACGGTTAAGCTTGATAAATTAAGGTTTTTAGCTAAGGGAATTAACAGAGATTTAGCTCCTATATCTTCAATTTAGTTGCCATTTAGATTTAATGCTAGGCTTGATAGATTAAGGAGATGAGCTAAAGGAGCTAGCAGAGATTTCGCTCCTATGCCTTAAATATGGTTCTCTTCTAGGTCGAGTGAAAAGCTCGATAAATTGAAGAGATTAGCTAAGGGAACTAACAGATATCTTGCTCCTATGTCTTCAATGAAGTTACTACTTAGGTTGAGGGTCAGGCTTGATAAATTGAAAAGATGATCTAAGGGAGCTAACATAGGCATAGCTCCTATGTCATTTATTGAGTTTGTATTTAAGTTGAGTGAAACGCTTGATAGATTGATGAGCCCATCTATAGGAAACAGCAAAAATTGTGCTCCAAAAGATTTAATTGAATTGTATTCTAAATTAAGTGCGATCCTTGAGAGATTTTTGAGATTACTGATTGGATTTAAAAGAAATTTTGTATCCTCATCTCCAATACCTTAATCACCTAGATTCAAGGTAATATCATAAAGACTCTTAAATCTCTTTTAGGTTTAGTTTAAATCGTTTAATGTATTGCGGTCCTCAATATTTAACATAAGTTGCTCTTAAAAGGCATTCTCATCTAAATCCTTAGAATATCCCTTGTTTTTCCTCCAAAGTTCAGTGCATTTCTAATATAAATTCCTTAGAGATGGTCTTTATTTGGGTAGAATCCCAAGGAGCTTACTAGCAATTATTTAAATTTCCGTTTTTGAGCTAATCTTAAGATTCATATCCACACAAGCATCTGCAGATCCTCTAGGAAGAGAAATTAATTTTTTAGCTAATTGTTCCTCTGAGCAGACAAGGAAGTTGCCAAGAAGGAAGATGCATAGACCGACTGAATAACAATCTGTTTCGTAGGTTGAGAGATCTGGATTCTCCCATCTCTCAGGTGAAAAATACAAAGGAGATTCTCTGTCATGTTTCTTCATAACGCAATCCACAAATGATTCCGATTCCTTTTCAAAAAATGAATTGTCTGAGAATGAAAATGCCTTAAAACTCTACAATAATTGAGCAGCATGACTGAAGTTCCCAAGCTTTACAACAGTTTATCCAGATCCATTTTTGGTGATTAAAAAGCTGTCTAACTTGATGTTTCTAAGGAGTATTTGATTTTCGTGAAAAAAACTGACTGAATCAAGGATTTAAAGGGTCAAAATATCCTTTTATTCATCTGAGTATTCTCCATTAATTCTCTGTAATTCCAAATGATGGGTAAGAGAGTACTTGCATCTCTCCGCCTCATAGACTACGAATTCGTTTCCCTTATCGTCCTAGAAAAATTTATATCCGTAGAACTTCACGACATGAGGACTTTAGCAGATCCTCATTATCCCTATTTCCCTGACGGCATCTGCTTTGTTGGTGCACAGAGATAGTCTAAGTGCAGTTTTTCTGTTTTCCTAGATATTTTCAACTCCGAAAACAACCGCATTAACTCCTACTCCTAAGACATCATATTCTCCACTAAATTCTTTCCACTCCAGTATTATCTTTAACGCACTCCTAAGTAGGTCCCTAGTTAGCTAAGTTTTCCTTTATCCATTATCATCAAACCAATTGGCGAAATTGTCGAGTTAACGTTATCTGATGACTTAGCTCAAGAGAAAGTCAAGATTTATCCTCCTAAAGGGAATTTCCAAACAAAGAGAATCTAGTTGGCTCTTCAAAACAACTGAAAACAAAGGTACTTTCGTTGTTTCTGATTGTTTCTAAAGTAGCAACAGTAGCATTGAACGAGCATTCTAGCTATTTTCACTTGATTTACTTAAGAAAGTGCATGCTATCTTGTAAAGTAAAGTGCTCTGATTTTGCTAGGGGGTTTCAAATATGCTTGTTTCTTTTAACAAATCAAACTCCGAATCAGAGATATTAGATTAATCACTGTTATTCAACTCAAGAAAAATCTTTCCCAAAGAAACAAGATCTTATTCCATGCTATCTCTTCGAATCTCAGCAATATTAGGAAGGCAATTTAGAGTTTAATTTTTAGATAACAAATTCTCTGAATTTGTGAGGTGTTCATGAGAAGGGCAGCGAATATTGCAAAGTTTCAGAGCAACAGGAATGATTTTGTTAGATGAAATTAAGAAGTTGTATGTTGTGATATCTCCATGGGCTATTTATCTTTAATGCAGCAGGTTTACAGCATCAAGCATTTGGATCGCTAATATTTCTTTGAAGCTCTCAGTAAGAGTATCCGTGCCTTTCTTTTCTTACCACTGAATTGCCTCGTGCAAGTTTCCTTTGCACATCTCCATTTCCTAAACAAAATAGACATTTCTGGTATTATTTGAATTTTCAATGTAGTCCTATTTATGACTTTTATCCTCCTCTGTTAGGAAGAATTATTTCTTTATGATCATAATGTAGCCACTGGCAGGAAGTTAATTACGAATGGCATATTCACTCTACATGACTTATATCTAAGAATATGTGTGATCAGTGCATTCAAGTACTTTCAGAGCAACTTCAGTTGTCCCATCCTTCTTAGCTTTGAGAATTAGCGCGAAAGGCCCGTTGGCTTTGTAGTTGAAGTCAGAATATTATTTTTACTAGATTTCCATCAAAGATAGAAATTTTTCAATAGACTAGAAGCTAGTGATGCCATTTTTGAATTCGCTTGCAATTTTATCAGAGGGTGTACTCATTTTTCAGAAATATTTGTTGGCTTGATTGTCAAATTATCAAATAAGAATATTTTGTTTGTCTGAAAGAAAAATAATTAAATTTGAAAATCTGTTCCCAAAATTATTTAGTATCTCAGTAATAGACATGATTTGTTAGATTCATAGAGGTTGCTCCAAGTTCAATAAAATTTGGATTGAGTTTTTGTTGTTTGTTGTGGTTGTGGTTGATTGATGATGATTCAACATTCCAGAAATAGCTCCTCACAACTACAAGAATTGATTTCATAAAACTCTTGTCCTTTATCTTATGTAGTAGCAAAATAATCTCTATCTTTTACATTACCTGTTTTACAGTTAGCTTCCATTATTTTGAAAATTACATAGTAACATAAATTAAAAATCTTCTTTCAAATATTTTCTAAAATTTTATTGAAAATAAAAAGAGATGGTTAAAAAAAGACGAAGAAAAGGTAACCATTAAAGACGAATTTATTCTCTGTTGGCTGTATTTTTAATGATGTTTTTCTGTTCAACGGATGAGTTCACTCTTTTCTACCTGAATCTCATTTCGATCTATATTTTCTCAAATGAAAATATCAAAATCAATAAAGAAGCAAATCTAATTATGTTAGAATTCAATTTTTTCTTATTATATCTAAAATCTTATTTCAAATAAATCTTGATCCTTCTGCTAACTCAATAATGAAAATGCAAATGTAGCTTGAAAAATCTTAGAGTATTGAATATCATTGTAGTTATTAAAGAAAATCCAGCCGAAATTGCAAAACCTAAATATGCTTTAAAACAAATAAAAAGGTGCCACAATAGAGCATTGGACACTTAGACGATTCCAATATTTTAAATGTTGGAAAATATGCAGCAAGTAGTATTTTTTTCATTCCCGAAATTCTAAGACCTTTAATTTTTTGAAATAAGACTAGAATATGTGTTTTATTAATTTTTCCTGGAAGGATTTGCTAAAATGGAGGAATAAATGTGAAAGGCTGGGCATGTTGGAGAGATGATAAAGTAGAGAAGAAGTTCCGATGTTATCTATTTCTGTTTTGTATAAAGTAAGTGATAGTGTTGAAAGGTTGTGGAGATTGCTGAGAGGAGAAAAAAGAGATTGGGCTCCTAAAAATCTGACGATATTTTCTGAAAGATCCAGTGAGAAGGTGCATAAATTGAGGAGATTGGCAAGAGAACGTAAAAGAGATTATGCTCCGCTAGCTCCAATTTAATTTCTCATTAATCTTAGATTTAAGTTAGCCAAATTGAAAAGATGAGCTAAGGGAGCTAGCAGATATTTCGCTCCAATATCTCCAATTGAGTTTTCATCTAGATAGAGGCTTAGGCTTGATAGATTGAGAAGATGAGCTAAGGGAGCTAATAAAGGTTTAGCTCCTCTATTTCTAATTTTATTTCTAACTAAACAGAGAGTTATACTTGATAAATTATGAAGATTCGCTAAGGGAGTTAGTATATTTTAAGCTTCTATGTCTCCAATTTTGTTGTTAAAAAGAATCAAGACTAGGCTTGATAGGTTGGAGAGATGAACTAAGGGAACTAATAGAGATTTTGCTCTTATCTCACTAATTGAGTTGCCAGAAAAATCTAGATTTAGGCTTGAAATATTTAGGAGATGAGCTAAGGGAGCTAGCAAATCGTTCTCTCCTTTGCCTACTATTTAATTCCTAAGATAAGCTAGAGATAAATGTTATAGATTGAGAAAGCGAGCTAAGGGAACTAACCAAGAATCACTCCCCATGTAAGTAATTTTGTAGCTATCAATATTTAAGACCAGGCTTGATAGATTGAGGTGATGAGATAACAGGGAAAACAGTTATTTTAGTGCTATTTCTCCGAATATGTTTCTGTTAAGATTGAGTGCCACTCTCAATAGATTGTGGAGATAAGCTAAGGGAACTAACAAGTATTTTACTCCTTTGTCGTTAATTTGGTTTTTATTTAGGTTTAGGTCAAGGCGTGATAGATTCAGGAGATGAGGGAAGGGAGCTAGCAGAGCTTAAGCTCCTATGTCTCTGATTTAGTTGTTTTCTAGATTTAGTACTAGGCTTGAAAGATTGAGGAGATGAGCTAAAGGAGATAAGAGAGATTTAGCTCCTACATCTCCAATTGAGTTTGAACCAAGATTTAGGTCTAGGCTGGATAAATTGAGAAGATGAGATAAGGGAGCAAGCAGAGATTTAGCTCCTGAGTCTCCAATTTGGTTGCATTCTAGATTTACAACTAAACTTGATAAATTGACGTTTTTAGCTAAGGGAGTTAACAGAGATTCAGCTGCTATGTCTTCAATAAAGTTCTTATTTAGATTTAATGCTAGGCTTGATAGGTTGAGGAGATGAGCTAAAGGAGCTAACAGAGACTAAATATGTATGCCCTAAATATGATTATCTTCTAGGCTGAGTGAGAAACTAGATAAATTGAAGAGATTAGCTAAAGGAGCTAACAGATACCCTACTCCTATGCTTTCTATTGAGTCATGCTTTATGTTGATGTTCAGGCCGGATAGATTGAGGAGATGAGCTAAGGGAGTTAATAGAAACTGAGCTCCTATGTCAGTTATGAAATTTCCATCTAAGTCGAGTGACAAGCTAGATAGATTAACAAGCCCATCTAAAGGAAACAACAAAAATTGTTCTCCAAAAAATTCAATAGAATTGTATTCTAAATTAAGTGAGATCCTTGAGAGATTGCAGAAATTACTGATTGGATTTAAAAGAGATTGTGTATCCTCATCCCCAATATCTTAATCACCTAGATTCAAGGTAATATCATAAACACTCTTAAATCTCTATGGGGTTTAGTTTAAATTCTTTAAAGTCCTGACGCTCTTAATATTTAACGCCATTTGCTCTTGAAAGGCATTCTAATTTAAATCCTTAGAATTTCCCTTGTTTTTCTTCCAAAATTCAGTGCATTTCTCAAATAAATTCCTAAGAGATGGTCTTAATTTGGGTAGAGTCTCAAGGAGCTGCCCTGACATTCTTTAAATTTCCGTTTTTGAGCTAATTTTAGGATTCTTATCAAAACAAACATCTGCAGATCCCCTAGGAAGAGAAATTAACTTTCTAGCTAATTGTTCCTCTGAGCAGACAAGGAAGTTGCCAAGAAGGAAGATGCATAGACCGACTGAATAACAATCTGTTTCGTATGTTGAAAGATCTGGATTATCCCATCTCTCAGGTGCAAAATACAAAGGAGATTCTCTGTCATGTTTCTTCACAATGCAATTCACATATGGTTCATATCCCTTTTCAAATCCTTTGCCTAAATCAAAAAAATCCTTCTTCCACTAAAATAATTGAGCCGCATGACAGAAGTTCCCAAGCTTTACAACAGTTTATCCTGACTCATTTTCTGTGATTAAAAAGCTGTCTAACTTGATGTTTCTAAGGAGTATTCGATTTTCGTGAAGAAAACTGACTGAATCAAGGATTTGAAGGATCAAAATATCCTTTTATTCATCTGAGTATTCTCCATTTATTCTCTGCAATTCCAAGTGATGGGAAAGAGAATACTTGCATCTCTCCATCTCATAGACTACGAATTCGTTTCCTTCATCGTCTTAGAAAAATTTGTATCCGTAGAACTTCACGACATGAGGACTTTAGCAGATCCTCATTATCCCTATTTCTCTGATGGCGTCTGCTTTGTTGGTGCACAGAGATAGTCTAAGCGCAGTTCTTCTGTTTTCCTAGATATTTTCAACTCCGAAAACAACCGCATTAACTCCTATTCCTAAGACATCATATTCTCCACTAAATTCTTTCCACTCCAGCATTACGTTCAACGCACTCCTAAGTAGACCCCTTGTTAGCTAAGTTTTTCTTTATTCATTGCCATCAAACCAACTGGCGAAAATGTCGAGCTAACGTTATCTGATGACTTAGCTCAAGAGAAAGTCAAGATTTATCCTTTTAATGGGAATTTCCAGGTAAAGAGAATCAATTTAGCTCTTGAAAACAACTGAAAATAAAGGTATTTTCTTTATTTCTGATTGTTTCTTTAGTAGCAACAGCAGCATTGAACGAGCACTCTAGCTATTTTGCCTTGATTTACTCAAAAAAGTACATGCAATCTTGTAAAGCAAAGTACTCTGATTTATCTATGGGATTTCAAATATTTTTGACTTAGGAAACTAAGAATCAGAGATATTAGATTAACCACTGTTATTCAACACAAGAAAAACTTTCCCTAAGGAAACGAGATCTTATTCCATGCGATCTCTTTGGATGTCAGCTATGTTAGGCATACAATTCAGAGTATTATTTTTAGATAACAAATTCGCTTGATTTGTGAGGTTATCATGAGAGGTGCAGCGAATATTGCAAAGTTTCAGAGCAACAGGAACGACTTTGTTGGATGAAATTAAGAAGTTTTGTGCTGTGATATCGCCATGAGCTATTTCCCTTTAATGCAGCAGGTTTACAGCATCAAGCATTTGGATCGCTAATATTTCTTTGAAGTTCTCTGCAAGAGTATCCGTGTCTTTCTATTCTTACCACTTTATGGCCTCATGCAAGCTTCCTTTGCACATCTCCATTTCTTACACAAAATAAACATTACTGGCAATATTTGAATTTCTAATTTAGCCCTATTCAAGACTTTTATCTTCCTCTATAAGGAAGAATTATTTCTTTATGATCATAAAGTAACCACTGGCAGGAAGTTAATTACGAATGGCATATTCGCTCTTCATGGCTTGTATCTAAGAATATGTGTGATCAGTGCATTCAAGTATTTTCAGAGCAACCTCTCCTGTTCCATCCTTCTTTGCTCTGAGAATAAGCGTGGAAGGTCCCTTGGCTTTGTAGGTGAAGTCAGAATATTATTTTTACTAGGTTGCCATCAAAACTAATATTTTTTCAATAGACTAGAAGCTAATGAGGCTATTTTTAGTTTCAGTTGCAATTTTTTCAGAGGTTGTACTCATTTTTCCTAAATATTTGTTGACTTGATTATCAAATTATCAAATAAGAATAATTTTGTTTGTTTGAAAGAAATATTTATTTTTGGTAATCTGTTCCCAACATTATTTAGTTTTTGAAGTAAAGGCTGCCGTTTGTTAGATTCATAGAGGATGCTCCAAATAATATTTTTTTGATTTCAGTTTTGTTACGCGGAAGATGGCGATTCAATAAATTCAGATGTTGCTCCTCACAACTAAAAGAACTGAGTCCTATAATTTTCTTAAATCCTTTATCTTATTTCTTAACAAAATCTCTTTTATCCTCAACACTACCTGTTTTTCAGTCAGCTTTCATTTTGAAAATTACAAAGTAAAAAAGATCTTATGCCTCTTTCAAATATTTTTCAAAAATTGTATTGATAATAACAAAATATTAGGCTAGAAAGAAGAGGTCAATTCCGTTTATGAATTCTTAATGCACTTTGATCAATTTTCTATTGAAGAATAATGCATGGTTAGTTTATAGAATATTTGTTTAACTGGATCTGAAGATTTTCTCATAAAAGGAATGCAATCATTGAAGTGGAAAATGCCAACAATAATCTTAAAAGGTATTTAATGGATATTAGTGTTTTTATGGTAGCTTGCAAAATGAAAAATTAAATATTACATGTTCTCTTTCTTGAACATTCAACCTGCAAACTCTTTAGTATTTTCAACCAAAGTAGAATAAAAATGTTTCTTCCACTAGAAATATTTCAATCACAACTTAAAAAGGTAATTACACGAACGGCTTGGACATCAATATTATTTTCTATCCCACACGCTTAATGTAATCTGCTCAGCTAGAGTTCAAACTTTAAACTCTTTAAAGAGTTGATAATTGAAATTGATTTAGGAATAGACAGAAATGATAAATGCACTCATTTAGTAGAAGATATGACTCAATCACACATCAGCAAAACCAGATTTGGAAACATCCTGATGAAAGATTTAAAACTTCAAGGAGTAGATCAGACTCCAAAGAAGGGAAAATAAAACTTTCAGATAATCAACTTTAAAAACGTAATGGGAATCAATCAAATCAATAACAAACATTAATTCAAAACAAAAATAGGAAAAACCATCAACGAAATTCGAATATCTTTCCTCTTTAGATTCATAAATTCTAAAAAAATCGCAAACAATAATAACAATAAGAAAAATAAATCATGGAGGCTTAAAACTTTGCAATGCAGTTGATCTTTGAGATGGGGGATTGTACTTTGTATGATATATCTTCACCAGGTAAGCTGAAGCTCATCAATTCTGGAACATTAGCTATCTATGAGCTGCCATCGCATAATCTTGTTGTGCTGAAACTAGCTGATTGGCAATACAGTCTGTCGAAGGATGTTCCAGTTATGGCACAACAAGAAGGCAAGCGTAAAATGTACGCCCTCCCAAAGCAAAAAGGCAATTTTGGTTTGCTTTTGGGACCCTTTGTAACTGAGGAATAGTAGAATGTCTTGGAAAGTATCTTCTATTCTCACTCAGAGTTTGTTGTTTCAACTCCAGGAGGAGATGAGCCAAATAATGCTATTTCCCCAGTTTTAGAGGGCTCTGTTGCTAACAAAGAAGTCTCGACATCCAAGAAAATACAAGGATTCCTTCAAAAAGGTAAATACATATGATATTTTCATATTATTAGGACATTTTCAAGTTAAGAAATTATATTTTTTTGAAGTTTTCCTTATTTTGGCGTTAACTTTCTTCTTCTTCTTCAAATAGGTGGTGATCTTCTTCGTGAAGGACTAATTGCAGGAGCTGGAATTCTTGCTTCTGGAATACAATCAGGAGGGAAGTACATTCGTTCTAAGATTTCTAAGCCCAAGTAGGCTGAAATCAAGCCTGAAACAATGGCCAAAGTGAAAATGGTAAAAGCAGGTTCTTCTGCTGTGTTAATCTTCACTTAAGCTTAAGTAGGAGCATTGATTCAAGGAGCTAAGACGATTGGAACCGAAATCGCTAATCAAGTCAGCACTTCAGAAACAGGACAAAAGATCTAATCTCACAAGAACTACGATGATGTTAAGAATGTTGCGAAAGGAACTGTTCATGTTCTAGCAGCAGTTTACGATGGCATGTTTGAAGGACTCTGTGCGATAGGTAGAGGATTGTAAGGTGCTACAACTGATGTAGTAGAAGCAAAATACGGCAAAGATGCTGGTGAACTCACTCATGAATCCTTTGAAACTGCTGCAAACGTTGGCAATATTACCTAGGCATATAAAACTGAAGCCATCAAAGCTGTTAAAGATGGTACATAATCGAAAATAGTCTCCCATAATTGAAAAATACTTGAGAGATACTTGATCCTAAAATCTAAATTTGTATTTGTATCTTGAAATATTTTGTATTTTCTAACAATAAATCCTGCTGAATCAAAGAAATGTAGTTATTTCCATTTATTTATTTTGGTATTTGACTTTTCTTTTAATTGCCAAAAACACGAATAAAAACTGATTGAAACTTTTTTTTTCAGTGATAGCAAAAAAAAACAAGAATTCATATTTTTCAAGCTAGCTGATTTCGATTTTAATTATTTACAGAATTTTTTAACAAGATTGGTCTAAAATTAATTATGAGAGAGCGAAAAGTAGAATGGAATCGATTGGATTTTATCTTTCAAGAAGAAATCAAATTGCAGAGAGGTTAATTTTTGATGAAGATAGAGTTGAAATGTACTAGTCTATTCAAAAAGTTATTTTGATATATTTTTGATATTGATTTGCTGAACATAATAAAATAAAAAGATTATTAGTATTTTCTAAAGGATCGAGATCCTCAAAAGGCAATGGTATTTTACATTATTGGATTAGGACTAGGCGATGAAAAGGACATCTCAGTGAAGGGTCTTGAAATTGTTAAGAAATGTGATGAGGTTTATTTGGAGCATTACACAAGTATCCTAGGAGTTTAGAAGGATAAACTAGAGGAACTCTACGGTAGATCAATCATCATGGCTGATAGAGAAATGTGCGAAGAGGGGATTGATAAGATTCTAGAAGATTTATCAACTAAACCAACTAAAAATGTTGCTTTCTTAGTTGTTGGGGATCCATTCTGTGCAACTACCCACTCAGATGTGCAACTCCGCGCGATTTAACTCGGAATTAAAGTATAAATCGTCCATAACGCTTCGATTGTGAACGCAATTGGATGCACTGGAATGCAAGTTTATCGGTTCGGTGAAATTATATCCATTCCGTTCTTCACTGAGAAATGGAGACCATATAGTTTCTACGACAAGATCAAGAAGAACAGAGAAATGGGCTTGCACACACTGTGCTTGCTTGACATCAAAGTTAAGGAAAGAACTGATGAGAATATTCTTAGAGACAAGAAAATCTATGAGCCACCTAGATTCATGTCTTGTAAAGTCGCTGTGGAATAGCTCTTAGAAGCTGAATAGCAAGTAGCCGGAGGAGCATTCTCAGGGGAGACTCCTTGTGTAGGTGTTGCGAGAGTTGGATTCGCAGATTAGTTGATTAGAGCAGGTAAAATGAGTGATTTTTTGAGTATCGAGATGGGACCACCGTTACACTCATTTGTGATTTGCGCTAAAGAACTGCATCCCATTGAAGAGGACATGTATAAATTCTACAATAGCTTTATAACTGAAGAGAAAAAGGTTGTTGAAGAGAGTAAATGACTAATGAGTTTGTAGGTAGCAAGCAAATGGCTTGTAATTTAGCAACCAGGGAATGCTCTAATTCATATTTTGCATGTTGTAAAAAATGAATAATTTCAAAGATTCAACCACTTATCAGAAAATGAATGCTAAATTTAGTTTTGGTACTCAAATAATCTAAAAAACAAATGATTTTTTGATTTAGAATGGCAAAAACTCCTTGCTATTAGGAGGGAATTATTTCTAAAATGAGATATTCTGATAACAACTTTCAAGAAACAAAACTCATACAGATAAAACGCATAATGTACCTATCACATATTGAACGCTGAAATAAACATCGTTATTGATATGAGAGACAGATGATTCTTGGAAGTGCTAAGCTTCTAATGTCTACTCAGTGGGTTATTGTTATTTTTAGAAAGTATCGCCATAAGGAAAGAAAGATCTGCAGCATCAAACTGTATACCTGCCTCTGTCAGGGATATCTCCAGCTGTTAAAATATATTTCATATAAAATAATATTAGCATTTTAGGGTCAAAAATCAGAATAAATATAAAAATTAGTACATCTTTGATGCTGATGTATTCATCTGAATCTTAGTCAATGTAATCGAAGATTTGAAATAGACTAGGAGTACTAATACTTCTTGCACTAGCTATCGAAACTGGCTTGGAGTATGTTTCCTTGATATTCTACAATTCAACTAAGTAATCAAGAACAGCTGTAAATAACTCAAGTAATCGTTGTTTCTCCAGCTTAGTCAATTCCTAAATCAAAAATAGATTCATAAAAGAGAAAGTAATGGGGTATTAAATCAATAATAGACATGCTTTTGCCATGATTAAGGAAGTAATTTTTTTGTTTACAGTGATTGGCGTAAGCTACCGATGGAGTATCACAAACGGATCTGACGGAGCTAGAAAATCAATGAACTTTCCATGATCAATTTCTCCTTAGTTCGATGTATCGATTTAATGGAATATCCTATTTATTTACTAATCATCCAATGACGGACATCTAATGCAGTCCCTCAAGAAGTTTCTGAATTCTGCCTGGGTTAATGTCTAAGGAAGCTGCTTGTTGCTGGAATAGTGATTTAATTAAGAATGATAGCTATGTTAGCTTTAGGATAGTTGTATGATGGTTTGTGGGTTATATGTCTTAGTAAATGATGATGTTCCTGCTGTATTTCGCTTGTCATGCACGAAGGAAAGAGCGAAGTTGAATAGATCATTTGGAGAGAAGTAAGAAATGCTCAGAAACTCAAGCTTGGCATTTTCGCAAGCTCTATTCAATGAAATTAGATTTTTCAAAGACTAAAGGAAGGAATTGATCCCCTTTTGTGCTTATTGTTTAGGGGATAATGATTAAACCAGTGTTTCTTGAGGTACCTTGTCTACTGGTTGTTCTTCTTGATATCTCTCCCTCTAATCTTCTTCTTCTTCTTCTTCTTCTTCTTCTTCTTCTTCTTCTTCTTCTTCTTCTTCTTCTTCTTCTTCTTGATAATTATCATAGTTACCTTACTCTTATTCTTAATTATTTTGATCGTCATCATCTTTTTCATCTTCAAGATCTTATCCTTCCCTCAATTCTTCTGCCTCATCTACTTCTTCTACTTTTCTACATTAACCCTCCTCTTCATCACATCCATTATCTTCCTCTTCTCCATCCTATCGTTCTTATTCTAAAACTTCTCTTTCTTCCTCTTCTAATTCCTTTCTATCATTCAATTCCCTTTCATTTTACTTCTCAATCTCACTCTTGGAATCCTCACCATCTCTATAATTATTCTTCTACCAAATTTTATCTGATTTCTAACTGGAAATGAGTAACTTTCCATTATCTTTCCCTTCTTCTCCTTCATAACCCTTTTTGACAGCTCTTCCTGATAAGTATGGTCTATTCACATAGAACGTAGTGTAATCATCAATCGATGGATAATAGCAAGTCGCCGGAAGTGGTCGATATTTCGATGCAATCAATTCTGGAAACTAAACTCTGATAAACTAAGTGAACTACTTCAACTCGATGACTCCATTTTATTTCCCAGATACACTCCTCATCAGCATTGGAAGTCGAATCGCAGGTATCATGCATCCATTTTTCTTCATAAAATTAGATAACGCATCTTAGTCAATGAACCCTAGTCCTTCTGGATCAATAGCTCTAAAGCAACCATTGATGGAAAATCCTTCACAACTGCTTGCCAAATCATCTTTCAATCTCTCCAACTTAAGTAGATTTGAAATCTCATAGTTTAGCAGCTCGCTTAGTTTTATTTCCGATTCGAAACTGCATTTAGATTAATCTACATGCCACACACGCTATGCTGTTTCTTCTCGCAATCTCTCTTCACTCACAGGCAAGACGCTTTCCAAGAAGCTTCATAACAAAAAAGCAGTTCAATTATCAAAATCAATCAAACATTTATCAATATCTTAGTATTAAATGCCCCTAGTTTCTGAATTCTCTTTCAAAACTTTTCTTGCTTACTCAGAAAAATACAACTCTGTAGCCTAGCTCTTCTCATGGGAGTGTCTGATTACAAATAAGCAACACCCTTCATGTGGCTAGTTAAAACGATTCTAAATCAGAAATCGTTGAATATCTCGACCTGATCTACCTCTCCGAGTAGAATCTGAGCAAATCTATTAAAACGCAGCATGTGGTTCAAAATCCTCAACTAAACAGAGAGTAACTCTCATTCTATCGAGTTCTTCCTCAAGAAGAAGCTATTGATGAAGAAGTTCTTTGAGAAGCTAAGCAGTCTTAAAGGAGAGCATTTGATATTTTCAAAGCCAACTGATTATCAAAACAACAATGAATTTATGAATAAATAAATCTATTTTTTTATTAGATTCGTTGTATCTGTTTATATATTATTCAGGATTTATCTTTGAATTATTCAAATAAATATCAAGGGAAAGATATATTGATTATTTCACAAGAATTGAAAGCAGTAACAATATATCTGGAAGCAGTGGAAGTTGCAAAACAATAAGAAGAAACTGCAGAATAATAACAAATAATAAATTAATTATTGTTAATTGCGCTCTATAAATCTCTCTCTTTTCATATTATTTTCACAATCATTAACTCCCGTTTTAGTCGCAGTTACTATTCAACTAAGAAAAGTACTAGATAAAATAAATTGAGATTCAATCATCAGCAGCGTATTTAACAACTAACTTCTTATAAATCTCTTCTTCTTCCTAAGTTAAGTTAAAATTAAACACAAATTATCTACTACAATTATCAACAAAAAAATAATATATTTGTTATTACCATTTGTCTAAGAATAGCTGGGTCAACATAAATCTCATGTGGCTTGAAAGTAGCAGAGCTATCAATCTGCAGCTCAGGATCCCTGCAATACAATCAAAAAATATTAATTTTTTAGCTAAAATAAATGTGTTTGTTATTATTATTTTTGGTAGATTAATAATTTGCATATTTTCACCCAATGTAGAGCTGCAATAGTTTCGTGAACATTTTGAGTAAATCATGATTAGCTAGGGCTGAAATTCTGAAGAGATAGTCCGCAGTATCCAACCCCGCTGCATGGAGTTATTGCAATGAAACAGTTCTTTCCATGGAATCCATTTTATTCCCTGCAACAACGAATGGAATCTAACCACTATGCTATTTAATAGATTCAATTAATTTCTGAGCTTCCAGAACTGACACCTAAGATGTTTCGTCATATAATACGATTGCCATACCTAGATTTTAACTAAAATAACAAGGAATTATAATTAAGATAAATTGACATTGTAGTAGCGATTTATATCTTTACAGTTGTGCATCGTAGTGCTTAATGTCTTAGGGAGTAAACACATAGGTTTTATCAGGGAATTCGATGCTTTTTAAAACCATTACGCCATATTTAGTCCAAACGGATATTTTCTTCACTGTCAACAGAGATTAGTCTATGTTTAATATACCAAGAAAACAATATTTTTAGGCTTATCTTGGATTCTCTTTTCAGATTTAGTGTATTGTGTGTTACCCTCATCTAAATCCAATCTGTTGAGCTTGAACCGATTGATCAATGTCGACTTGCCGCATTAACGAAATCCAAAGACACCAAGAGTGAATGTTGGCTTGCGTTGTTGATTTAAAACAGATACTTTAGCTTAATGATATTAATAATGTTATCTGCTGAAAGAGGCTTTTTGTTTACAACTTCTCCCTGGATTGAAGTGGATGTCATTTGGATTTGAGAGAGGTTTATTTTTTGTAAAAATGTGTTGAAAATCTGTCAAAAAAAGAATTAATAAATGTTAAACTAATTAGGAGGAATTTCATTTGTTTTTGTGTTTTTTTTTTAATGATCAGATTAACAAAAGCGATTAATAATAATTAATACTATTATGTTAACATTTGAGCAAAATATTATTGCATATGATCCTTTAGGATTTACGATTTTTATTCAATTTTTGTTGTTGCTGATGAAATGAGAGAAATAATGCTATCAATAACAATTTTTGCATGCGAGAGAGTTGAAGAAATTAGACATATTTTTATATTTTGATTTCTAAACAAAGTCTAAATTATGTTGATATTATTGAAAATATTCATCTGAGTAGCTCTGCTTATTTTAAAGATAATACTTTCAGCATCAAGATGGAGTGAAGTATGATTGAGATGAATCCTTTTTAGTCTAATATTCTGTGTGTCGCAATTAGCTACTTGTTTTGACTTTGAAGAATAATATCTTTTGAAAGTTAAGTACGAAAATAAATATGTTTACCCAAATGAGAAAGCTCAAAGAAGACTCTCATAGGGAATTAGGATTTTAGGTGAGATTTTTTTATTTAGTTTTTTGAATGTATGAACTACTAACAATCCCTCCTTTTTTCTGCTTGATTTCAAGCTTAGAAGATGATTTGAATGCATTCTAAGATCGCAGCCAGAGATGAAGAAGGCAGGTTCTTTTTCTCAAAGAATGTTTTCAGAATATAACCTACGAACGGCAGGGCTTATGGATTAACATGATAAAACTGCTCAGCAGCTTCGATATCATGTACACTGTAGATCTCAAGACTGCACTCAAATGCAAACGAAAGGATAACTTTAAGGAACGGGATGCATTCAAGGACATGTTGATCTGTGATACCTCTAGGAAGCTAGATGGTCTTCAAAAGAGCTAATGTTTCTGTTTTAAATAGCTCTAACTCTGCGTCTAAGGATTTTAATGTTGGCTGAAATACTGTGGAATCTACAATATTCAACTTTGCCATTAGCACAAAGAATTTAAATTCAAATTCTGCAATGTCCATGCTGTCTACAATTGGCATGTTCTTTCTAAGGAATTCCTTAAGATTATCAATAAACCTGCGATTCGGAGGAATCTTCAGTGTTTTCTTAAGATACTCTGCGAAATCACGGATATACACTGTGCCATACAGCATAGCTATGATTTTTTTTAGAAATTGAATGGAAATCTCCTCTGAAGGATCTAGGAAGAATCCACCGATTTCTGAATTTTCATGGAATTTAGCCACGATCACTTGGACTAACTCTGCGTCATCCGGAGAGACAACACTCTCGAAGATATTGCAGCGGTAATTCTCGAACTACTCGAGAATTCTGTGAGCGACTTATTCATCGACACCACTTTCAAGCATGGCTTAAAGTGTCATTTTCTTGATAAAGAAAAACCTCGCAGCGTTAAGAGTTACTTTCCCTTTGAGTTCCTCACAGAATGTTTTAATTTATGCTTTCTTATCATGCAAGAGCACAATGACACAATTCAGAACGTGCTCAGCTTCAGCGGAGTTGAATTTCTCGATGATATTCTACTCCAGGTAGAGTATTTCCATGGTTCGTAGGACAATATTCCTGAGATTTGAAATATTACCTACTTTTTCTATTATCGTTTTAGGGATGACTTTCAGCATGTTCTCTTGGAACGCATGCTTGAATCTATCGATATATTGCTCGGACATCTTCATATCTTTGAGCTTGGACACCATTATGTCGAACACCTTCTCTAAAAGTGTGTAATTAATCGCAATGTTGCTGAGCTCGTCCTTCACGTACTCGTAGTCAACATTGCCAACGCATAAGCTAAAGAATTTGATTATGTAATAAATAAAATGGCCAGAGTCATTCTTTCAGGCCATGCTGACGAGTATCCTTAATTCGGCGTCTTCTTGCATCTAGTCTCTCAGCCAATTTCGCATAACTTCCACGACGATTCCTGGTTTCGTATTATCCCCATCGATTTCTACTTTCTATTCATGTTTGTCTTCGTGATCTGACAAATTACCTGAGGAATTAGCTTCTCCTTGTTTATTATCTTTATAGTTTACAGCAATACTCTTCGATGAGCCTTTGTTCTCTAATCTAGGAGAGATATTAGGCAAGCACAGCATCGACTTCGCAGCAGGTTAGAAGAATGTTTTGACTCCTAACCTTTAAGGACGATTGCCTTGCTAAGCAGGCACTACAGATTTCTACAGAGTTGCAATAATGTTTGTTTTCAGTTATCTCAGTGAACCACCTTGCTTGGCATCTTTCAGCATGGGTGGTTACGACGAAATAGACTTCTGCAGCGATAGCTTCTCAGGCTACTGCTGTAATGATAGTTGTGCACTTTAGAATTGCTAAAACTATTACAGCAATGTTTCATCAGGGATTTGTTATTTCTTCGAAGAGTTCTGCTGCTATTTCGAAATAACTGCTTAATGCAATTAGAATTACTCTTGCTAGGTAACAACTTTCGATGTGGATTATTGATTTTTCACAGTTATGTTCTTATATGATTGCTATTTCCTCGCTGCCAATGGAGTTAATATTGCACTCTAAAGATTCAAAGCAGCAGACTAACTTGAAGAAGGAACTATCACAGGTTGTTTCTGTTTATCTTAATCTATTTACTGCTAGTTAGCTGGTATTAAAGTTAAGGATTTCCTTGGAGTGTATATCTACTATCTTGATTGAGTTTAAGAAGTATGGGAGAATCTCAAAGGGAGTGGTTTATTCTCTGCAGGATTGCTATTCGCTGAATTCTTAGCAAGTTTCTACTGATTCTTAGTGAGATAATTATTGACTTTCCATCGATCACTGCTATTATTACTGTTGAGCTAAAGTGAGTAGCTGTTTAGATCATCCTAATCGAGACCATCAAATATTTGATATCCAGGTGAACCAATAGGTTAAACAGGATTATTACCATTAATCTGCTGATGCTTCTTTTCATTATTCAAGAATTTTGAGTCAGATTGCATTGAAATTTTATTTTTATTAACAGTGCTATTGTTTGTTGGTGTATTTCGATGAGGTTCTTCCTCAGTATGGACACGAATACCAGGATAAGGAGCTGGCGTCTAGAAATTAGTTTTTTAATTCATTTTAACATAACGAAGACTTGTTTGCTTGCTAGGTCCAATTGGTGAGTCATATTTATCTGAGAACAAATCAATAATAAAAGCATGAAATATTTTTAATATTTAATGTATTTGTTACCTTCATCTCCTGATTGAATATAATCCTATGAGATTGGAGCTGACTGCATGGGAGTACCCGCTTAAACGCTCTGCTAATCTAAAATGATCCTTTAAGGTGACTGCTGCTTTTATTGTAGTTATCTTTCAGGTGTTGATGTCATTTCTGAAGATTTAAGCTACGAATATTGCTAGTTTGGCTACTAAAATTGATTCCTTTGATGAAATGGTGATTTAGACTCAAAGTAGTTCTCATTAGCCTGCTAATTGCCTCGGCAAACTGACGAAGCCAGCTCTACCAAGGATATTTTCTTTCTTGGGGATAATTTCGGTTAGCACGTTGACAACCTTGCAGCTTCAAGTTTAGCAGCATCAACTCGAGAATTCTAAGATGTAAATGCCCTGCGAGTGTATTGCTATGATGATTGCTGCTATTGCTTTTGAAACTAACTTAACGGGATAAATTTATTTCTTGAATCAGAAGGAGAATGATGTTATTTCTCTGAGAAATCATTTTTGAATGGAAAACTTGAAATCAACTGGTTTTTGGAGAAATCTTTATGTTAATTATTGCTCTCATTCGGCGTATCTTGCCTGTTTGAAGCAGCAAGCATAATAGCTTGTGCTATTCTGTTAGGGTCTGAAGTTTGAAGCACATCTTGAAGCAGATAATTCAGCTCTGGTTTTCTTTTTTTACTTGGAGTCTGTGATTAAGAGAAGCGAGTTTTGCCTAGATAAAATTGATCTTATTGCCTTGTGCGAGAGCTTAATTTGCTTCTTATTTTAACCTTCATATTCTCATCTTGTCCTTCTTCAAGTGTTTCCACTTTCATCCGCATTCCATCCCGCTGTATCAATTTCTTCACAAGATAATCTTCATACAATGTCAGAGGCTTAGTTATGTTATTACTGTTCTGATCTTTGCTATTCTCAGTATTCTCGTAGTCCCTGTGATTCTATGCGCTATTAGTATTCCTGATATCTAGCGCATAGGTCTTGAAGGAACATCTTGAAGACCCTAATTTATTATGGTTACGTTCAGTTGGTTCTAGCTGCTTCTCAGATTAACCCTTTTCTTATTTATCATGCAGGATCTCACTGCGATTAGCGAAGAACTCTTGTAGAAATCCTTCTTTCGAGGCAAAGTTAAATTTTTAAAGTGATGCCCATAGTGGACCTGCTGTCTTGTCAACTTTCCCAGAAATATGCCGAGGGGATGTGAACGTAAGTTATGGCTGGATAGTGGTTTTGCTGAGATTCATATGTGTATGCGATCTAACATGTTTCATTCTAGGTGAAGAAGTACCAAATGTGCGTTATTACTGTTGAGGATACTGGTGTAGAGCAGAAAATGTGCAAGTAGCAGATGGAGAGTAATATGGAGTCGGAGTGTTGGTCATCGAGGAATGCATTCCAAGTTGGCGCGAGGTAGTGCTCGAGCTCATAAATGTGGCATTCCTGGATTGCATGGTTAGTGTGTTTGACTACTTTCTCTAATCGTGGGTGATTTATGCTTGTGATTTATTTGTTTTGCCAGTTATTTTATAATCTCCCCTCCTGTTTAATATTATTTCCTGTTTGATTAAATCAGACTTACATTCTGTTTTATTACATAACCTAGCCACGAATAGATAATCTTAAATCGCTTCACCTATCCCCACATGCTTGCTTCTCTCTTTCTGACCTAAAATATCTTCAATATTGTTAAGCTCAAATATGACTACATAAATCAGTGCTGACTAGTATTCCCCCCCTCATTCGAAATATTCAATCAATATCACTTTCATTAATAATAAACTGTGATTTAATTCTTTATCTGTATCTATTTCATTCTAATAATTTGAAAATATCGACTATCCAAAAACATCGAGACGCGTCATAGGGGGATCTAAATCAGCAAGGAATTAATCATTTAGAAAATAGTTTTGCGAGAAAAATAATCTCAACTTTACATTCGCACTCTTCCTCTCTCTCTCTCTTTGATTGATCTTATTTTGTAGCATTATTTGATACACAAGACATAATAAAATAAAATAC
>Ga0302271_10000846_pt1 | contig 30188 bp, 12 predicted proteins | sample III_Bog_N1_1_FD_198767 | JGI IMG/M metagenome (GOLD analysis project Ga0302271, IMG submission 198767) | Peat permafrost microbial communities from Stordalen Mire near Abisko, Sweden - III_Bog_N1_1 | ecosystem: Environmental > Terrestrial > Soil > Wetlands > Peat | place: Sweden: Abisko... | reverse complement strand
AATGTCTTTTTTTGTTAATTTTGTTTGTTTTGTACAGTTTAAAAAACCTTGAAAAATCTAAGTAGATTCATTTCACTAGATTAATCTACAAGTCAGCTAGTATTCACGATTAAGATGAATACTAATTCGAGTAAGAAATACTATTCCTTGGGAGTAGAAAATAGATAAAAAGTGGCTACGAATCTGATAGATGATTTTACCACAATTTATAAAATACAATTAAATAACCCACATAATCAACAATAATTAACAAAACATAAATCATTTCGATATTTATTACTTTTGAACTATCAGAAGCTCTTCAGACTTACTTGAATTCTTCCAATGGATCTAAAGGAAAACAATAGAAAAAAATACAGCTAAAATATTATCTAAAAAGGACAGAGTACCCTCTATCGTCATAATTTTAAGCAATTCTCGAAGTCGTGTGGTTGCTCTATGTGCACTTTCATAAGTCATGGGCAAAGAGAAGATGATAAATTGATTGTTAAAAAAAAGATCGATCAAAGACTTAAATCGCGCAATTATTTATCTTTCGAAGATATTATCTTTTGAATTCTTACTATGAGAACTAAAACCAGTTTATTTTTGTCAAATGTATGCATATTATAAAATTTAAGAATATTTCAAAGAATTTTCTCTAAATCATCTTCAAACTAATTCAATTATTCTGGTATTTATTCTACTTGCGTTGATAATAATTTTTTTCTAAAAAATATTTGATTTCTTCTCATCAAATAATTTAGTGATTTATCCCCTTGGATTTATCTTCAAACTATTGTGTTCTTTTCCAATATCAAAAGGTATTTATGGACAAACACAAATGATAAAATTATTACAATAAACATTGCTATTTTCTTTGATAAAAAACAATTAAAAACATAAGGAAAACTAACATCGCTTTTTATTTAGATAAGCAAGTTTATTTTTCATTCAATATTCTCATTTTAAGTACTCATTGATAAGCTCATAAATGATTTCCTTTCTAAAATATTTGCTTTATTATGCAAGTGAAGGTATAACTGTGCAACTAATTCTCTCAGAAACACTCCGTTTGTATGCAATTAGATCCTAAAATGAATTCCAAATGCCTTCTTCATTCTTATGGATTGAAAGTCTAGATGTTTTAAAGATAATAATAATTTAGGAAAGATAATAAAAGATTAAAAGGATTACCCTGTACAATCGATCTCATTGTAAATTGCTGTTGGTTTGGTTATCAGTGTATGAACAAGAGGAAATAGTTCAACACAAAACTTCGAAGATAATTATTCACACCTTTCATAAAAAAAAGAGCAATGAATAAAAGAGTCAAAGGAGGATAAGGTTTTAGATCTTTTTTTAAAGATTTTAAATGCTTACAAAGCAATCGATAGACGCAGACTCCAAAATGAAATGCTTTATTAGATTATTTTCACAATGACACTGCTTAGAATGCTAATAGAACTGTCTGTTAATGACCATCTTCAAAATCGAAATAGAGTTATTTCTGTTCTGAAATCTCTTTGACAAAAAACAAGGATAAATTACCCTGTAAAATCAAGGTCCATTATGAGAAGAGAACTGCCTTGGAGCACTTTCAAACAGTCTGATAATTCCAATACTGAAGAATTTCCAAGCAATTCTAGCCTGTTTTTAACATATTATGGCTGGTTAATACAAGGAAAAGACTGGACACACAATAAAAGAATACCCTGCGAAATTGAGAACTAGACTGCCAAGGTTAGAAGCCCTTTGAGTTATTGACCTCATTCCTTTGCATAAATCCCTGAATTCCTCTTGTGATATTCCATTCCAACTGCCGAATGTAAAAGAGTTGAAATTTTACATAATGTGTTGATATTATTTGGAAGTTTATGGCTTTTTTCAAGCAAACTTATCTAATAAATATTTTACAAGCTGAAGCTAAGATAGAGATTCTAGAGTTTATCTGGGGAAAGAGTGCATAGCGTCTATCCAACTAAACTCAGTTGACTAGATGGAATCCTAGTCCATCCATATGTATTTAAGTAGAAGCTTCTAAGAGAGTTTTAAGAAAATAATTTCTTTAAGACTTTCACCAAGCTAGGAAGTTCAGATCTTATTTCTCTCCAACTTTAGTAAGATAAGAGTTATGGTTTGGATAATGATTTATACAATAAAATGAATCTGTACTATTCGATGTTTAAGTAGAATTCTTCGATTTCTCGAGAATCAGCAATCAACTTGTTAATAATCTCTGATAGCATTTACAAATGCTCATCTTTTGCAAATTCCCAGCAACTTAAATCCAAATAAATGCATTTAAAGCACTTGTTATCGCTCTATTATTGACACTCTCTCTAGTGCATGCACTCATCTACAATACTAGAAAGCACTTGCATGTTTTCATCAAAGTCTTTACTTAAACTGAGAAAATCAATAATTGAAACAATTACACTTTGAGATAAATTAACATGTTACTTATGACATGTGTAATGAAATGTATTGAAGGGAGTGATGTCTATGTTTTTCAGGTGTGAAATAGCATCGCTCACAGTAATTATTGAATCGTTTAATGCAATCTCCTATTCATGAAGGTAGATGACCTTCAGCGCTGGAGCGATGAAATAGTTCTCCTATCTTTCCATTTAGCGATAATTAATTGTTCTTGCATCTAATGTTTTGGATATTTTAGTTATTAACCCAGCTCAAACAGATTGTAATAATTCTTATGAGGAGGTCTAAAGAGACTATTCAATAATATTTGCAAGCTCATCCTTTTGTTTCTTGAGGTGATACACTTGATTCCAATGATTTTGATTGTTTACAGTATCTTTTAAATGTAATCCATTTCTTTTTCTTTTTCTCCCAAAACTCCTAACTTAGCAGACACTGTTTTAAAGACTACCAAGAGTTAATCTATCACTTTCTTCCATAGTTATCAAAAGTTTGCTCTAAATTAGGATGGCCCATCTAGGTTTTTAGGTTTTCTTTTTTGAGAATACTTTCAATAATAGCCACAATGAGCAATTTATTGTGTTTCATTTTTGAAATGAGTAATTCAAAATATTTAAAGATTTTTCATTGAAATAAAGTACATACATTACTAAGAGATTGCTCTTTTTAAGGGTAAATAAAAGAAATAGCAAAGGATTATTGAATGAGGAGAGAAATAAAGAGATTATTAGGATATAACTCAGTTCTCATATGCTGCGACAAAGAACTTTCTTGCAATATCCTTCAGACCTACCAAAAAATTATTAATATGCAAAATGTCATATTAGGAGTCGAATTAAACAGTGAATTACCATCATATAGATGATCATTTGTAGACTGCTTAGGGCATGTTTCTTCTGTAAAAATTAATTCAAACAAATTTGTTTTGTAAAATTCCTGAATGTATCTGCTTTTCTAGGCATCAATTTGTTCGTCAAGAGGAGGTGGAAACAAAGGATCCACAACCAATGTAAAAATATTCTCTACAAGACGGCTAAATAGTTGTTTCTCATGGTAGGAACTCTCATTGAATTTAAGAACTGGGCCAGAATCGATCAACCATATCTTCATACTTGTGTCCATGAGAAAATCTAATTAGATAAGCTTTCAAAAAATCAAGTTAAATTTTAACTCTAAGAATTATGAATCCTAGAAAAATGATTCTCTACCTCAAACCTGAACTGCTTGTTGGAAGGATTCAATGTCTAATACGTGCTGTGTATACAATCTTTTGCTAATTCCTAAATAAATTAGATTAGAGGTAATTACCATATGAGAACAATTATAAGACATTTTTATGAAAAGTAGCTTTAAAATAATCTACAAATTAGTTTCACAAATTACCATAATTTAAGGAAGAATCTATTCCTCGAAACTAAATCTCTTTTGGTTTTTCTTTGATTGTCTTTGACTATTGATGTAGTTTTCCAACAAACCTTCATCTGAAATTTCACTCAATAATGAGAGATTTCCCTCTGCAATATTATCCGTCCCAACAAGCTAAGCAGAAAAATCCTTTTTTATTTCCTTTGAGTACAAAGATTGTGCAGTCTCAATGCAGCATGACTTATAAAGATAACCTAAACAAATGAGAAATAGCTTATTTAAAGTATCTAATAGCATTTTAATTAGTGAATATTACCTTTTAGAGAAGAATTGAAACTGGTAATAAGAAGATATTTTTTTATTCTGAATTTCTTGCCTTTCAAAAGGAAAGGATCTGGAATGTATTCCTAAACAACAACATAAAGAGGAGCTGATTCTTTTTAACTAAAGATGTTTCGGAGTTGAGATTCTGCTGTTGGATAAGAGCATATACCTGTTTGATCCAGAAATGAAAAAGAAAGCAATTGAAATGTTAAAAACCTTTTCGTAAAATGAAGTATCAATGAAAATGATTTACTTTTAAAGTATTTTGTATCTGAAGAGTAGCTTCCAGCGATCTTCAAGACGAGCAAAGAATGGGACATGGCATGTTTGGAGTTATTATTTTAGCTAATAAACTACATCAATCTGTCAAACTCTTTATTGTAGTGTATTCCGCTGATCATAAATATTTCTGGTAATCTTATGTTAGGATTCATTGCGATTAAGTTCGAAAATAGGCCCTAAAAATTAAGAAAAATCAGATAAAATTGGTTTTTTCATCTTTAAAAATGAACCCTCATACTTGCTTCATGTTCAGTGCAAAACTGTACTAAAGATGATTATGCAAACGAGACTCTGCAGGCGTAGAAATTATGAGCAATTCTTTTTGCGGCTAAAAATTTAATGCGTAAATTTCCTCCGAATCCATGTGAGTTTACTATTCCGAAACGAATGGAGGTTCTAAGATCGATTCCTTTTGAGGAATAAATAAAAATAATTAGATAATATTTGTGTATTTTTGGGTAGTAGTTTACACTTTATTTGAGTTTAGATGTAACAACGTATGTGAAATCATTGTTATTAAGTAACTTTCTCAAGTAATCATAGTAGATACTGTCTTCTTCATTGTGGTTTTGTGGTTCACAGAAAAGAACTTTCTTTATTACTTTTTTCTATCTAACAGTTTGAGAGTGCTTTGGTGCAGAGTGCATCTTCTTGCAATAAGAGGATTGCTTAGTCTTACTCCAAACGAAATTGGCCTTGTCTAAGGTTTCCTAAGAGCATCTTGGTAAACGTTTCCACCATTTTCCTACAAACATAATCACCAAAATTTATTTTTATTTACCCATCAGCTAAAATGTAATTTTGCATACTTTTCGCCAACGAATCAATGATGAAATTGCATAGAGGATGATCGTCTACGAGTGCTTGGTATTATCTTGTCGTGTTGAATAGATCACGGGAACTGTCAACGACTAACATAGAATTGGAATAGTTCACAACATTCAAAAAATCTCTATTACTCAGTGCAACAAAATTACTGCTTTCTATTCCCTTAATTTAGTAGTTCTTGGTAACCATAAACTGCTAATGCTTTAGAGGAGTGTCTTTATTGCTCCTTTGGCGTTTCTCGTCAGAATAAGATTCCCTAAAAGAGCTATTTATTTTTGAGCTGGTAGATAACGAAGAGGATGAATCAGTTTCCCATTAAAATCCAAGTGGTTTGTTAGCTGAACTCATTTTTTTTTAAGTTTTCAGTGTAGAAGCTTCAGGTGATTACATTTCCCATTGTACTAACTTTTGAAATGGTGCCGGATGCTAATAATCTGCCCAGTCTATCGGTTACAGCTGCTACTACTTCAGCTGTTGCTGACGATTTGTTACAGAAGAAGAGATATTATCCTCTTCAAACATAGAAATCCATTTCATTTCTTCTAAAATAACTTCTAATATTTCAGTCTTGCGATATCCATCAGTCGTATATGTTTCTGACAATTCTGCTATTTGGCTAAGCAGCTCCTTTACTTGCTTTGTGAGATCCTAACAAATTAAATAATATCTTTCTATACAGAGTTATTTTATTCCTGGCTATTATATTATCATACCTGATAGCTGATAATATTCTGTGGGGCCGATTGGCCTTTCTTCTGAAGAATAAGACCTAAGAGCTTACAGAGATCTTCTAACATAATCTGCTTTAGATTTAGCAGCATCACATTTCTTTACTACTTTTAAGGTTGTTAATCGATTAGCTCTTTCATAAATGAGAAATATCTTATTCTCTAGATGATATCATCAGTACTCTCCTACCTAAAAAGTTAAATATCCTCTGTTATGTTCAGAAAATCATCAAATCTTAAAAAAAATTAACTTAGATATTATCTATTTACGAATGTTGGGGTGAAGAAGAAATACTTTACTCAGGCGATGAAGATTTTTTGTATTCCTCCTATTCCTCCTTAATTAAAGAATACAAAAAGTAACTTGTAATCTTTTTCTTCTTTGATTAAATGATCTCCCAAAGTCAAAGTATTAGTCAAATAAAAGAGTCAAAGAGTTACTTTTTAAATATCTTCACTTAATTCTGTGATTTCTGGGAGATCTGTGCTTACGTTACCTAAATGGATTAAATATTTTTTTGTAAGGGAATTTATTTTTTTGAATGACTCTAAAAAAAATCTTACTTTTTTAGAAATTTTTCAATTTTTCTTCTTCTTACAGCCAAGTTTCAGAGGGAGTATTATTGAGAGCTCTTTAGAACATTTAAAGAAAAAAATAAGGAGTAAGAGAAGAAGAATCTACTCTAAAATATCAGTTAAAAATAGGACAATAAAAATTATGACAAAACTGACCATTACAGAAAGAATTAGGTGTTATCTTTTGCTTGCATAGGCTATAGAAGGTTCATACACTCAGTAAATATGTCAAAATAGTGTTTCTTTTTGAAGATTTTAGCCTAAATGAACCTATTTGTTCTTCACTTTGCTTAGTATATTTTGAGCTGGGAGGTATTATTTTTACAAATAATATTTTCTTCCTTTTTCTTGACAGAAATTAGAGGAAGGATATTATTCACACTGACTCCGATCTTTTTGTCAGAGAATTAAAAATATTAGTAGATATTTTATTTTTTTCTGTAAATACCAAATATTTGAATATCTAATACGTCTAGAAACTGCTGACTCCCACAAATCAAATAATTACCTAAATCCTTCCTTTTACTTTATTATTAAAAGATCCTTTATAATAGGCCATTTTCTTCTAATGAAAGCAATACGCCAAGTAGTTTCTTTAAATCATTCAAGACAAATCATTCTTAGATTCTATCAAAAAACCAAGGTGTTTCCATCAGAAACAATAACCCCCCAGAATAGTAATTTAAAGGAAAAAAAGTAAGCAAAAAATTATTTATTATTTTTTTTCATAGAAATTTTTATTACTTCATTCTGCCAAGGTAGTTTACAAAAGTGAGATTCAGATTCTGAAAAGGCATTTAATGTAAATTAGATAAACATCGTTGATTTTCAAAAAAATATTCTTAAAGCAATCAAAAATATGTAATAGACAAAATGAAAATATTCAAATATCCTACTGAATACTTGCAATTCCACACATATTTTAGCTTGTTAAGGCTTCTAGAAGAATAGGTATATATGTGTATCAGAGAGAATCCTATATCAAGTGATAGAGGAAATTTGTGACATAGGAATTGTCTTTGAGTAACGTGATTTAAATTCCCGTAAGGTTTTAAAAAAAATGATTCAAATTATGGCACACTTTGCTGAAATTATCTTATGAATTAGAAATAATAAATCACAATAAGGACCAAAATTTTAATTATCTCTAGAACTAATTGAACCAAAGATATTTCATCGAAAAACTCTTGGCTGCTGATTTCTATGACATACAAGTATCTCTTCTTAAAAATCTTTTTTGCTCAAAAGATTGGCTTCTTTGAAAAGAATGAAATTTTTGTAATCAAAGAATGAAATGTATTAAAAATTTAGAATTTTTTTACAATATGTAATAGATAAAAAGGAACATATTAAAAATATCCCATTGAAAAAAATGAGAAATTAAAACTATTTTTGCTAATACCTCTAGAAGATAAGAATGCCGGGCATGTATTGTACATCAGAGACCTTTTTTCCATATCAGTGATTAAGAAAATTCATAACATATGAATTTTCTATGAGATATGTAATTTGAAATACCGTCAGAATTTACAAATATTCAATCAAAGTATTGCACACCTTACTGAAATATCTCATGAATTAGAAATAATACATCACAATAAGGAACCCAACTTCAATTATCTCAAGAACTAATTGAACCTGCGACATTTCATCGAAAAATTCTTAGCTATTTGTCTCTATGAAATCATTCAGCATGTCTGCAACGATCATGATCTCCTCGTAAAGATCATTGATACTCAAGAGGTTAGTTTCTTGAAGATATTTGAGTATTGTAGACGTTCTGATTGTTTTATCATTGATTTCAAACATTTCTTGAAGGTAATCAAAGAATTAAACATATTTCTACACAGCAGTGAGCAATCCCTAGCTGAGAATTCCATTTTGAAATCCTACACAAGAATCGTAAGTAATTGAAGTAGAGTTCACATACTAAGGAAAGCTTCTAATAGCTTAGCAGACATTATTGAAAGCAGCCTCGAAGAAAAACCCATCATATTCATCTGAATGATATCGACTTAATTATCTGCTATTTTACATTTTGGAGTGAATTGCTTGCATAAGTGAGGAATTCTTATCTACGACAGCTTGAAATCGAGCAACATATTAGTCGTAATACTCAAAGTCACCTGTAAGGTTTAAGTTAGAATGAAAGGAGAGCGTGAACATTGCCATGTTACTGGAGAGAGAAGCTTTTAGTGTCTGCAAGGAATCTTTCAAATCACACCAAAAAATAAAGTCAATATTTTTAATAAAAATATGTGTTTTTGTTGATCTTAGAATAACCATTTTGTACCTTGTAGATCTTGATTATGATTAGATTAATTAATCGTGTAATCCGTCACAATGTAGTTACTAATTGGATACGATATGAGTAGGATATACACAACAGTGAATTTCATTAGCAACCGAACGCTATGGCTGGGTAGTTTTGTCGTTGGTGATATTAGTTTTCGTTTATTTACAATTAGTTACTCCTATATGTGCACGTGCTTTGATGCTTCTGAAAGGGTCTAAAAGGGTTTAAAGGTAGTTCTAGAACGCCTTAACGAAGTGCTGGATGCCATTTATGTCTACATCTGCATAGATGCAATTCCTACTAAGATAGTTCTATGCATTTATCGTATGCAAGCTGGCTCAAAAGTTGCAAACAAACGAAGAATCTTTTGATTTCTCCTTTAAGCGAAAACTTAAACCGATAGCACTATGCAAATCGGGAGAACTGAGATTATCAACAGCACCACTAATATAACCGTAACCGTTTACTTAATCGAATCATACTCCTCCGAAATGCTCTATACTTACTCAGCCTAAACCTAACCAAGATCACCGATAATCAAAATAAAATTACTGTACACATTTAGCACTAGAAGCTTATCAATATCTCCTCCTATGGTTATGTCGATATCTGCAAGTTGATATAAGAACACGCCATCGATATTAAGAGCACTTTGTACCCCCGTTGTAGCTTAGATCTAATTTTCACCGGGATCTTTTACAATGAATGACAGCTTACCGTTAATGAAATATTTCACAATGAATAGATCCATATTGTCTTCGATTGCAACACTTCTAATAGCTGCTTTGTATGCATAATATTGCGACCATTTTTGTTACTCAAACTCTTGTTAGATCTAGGAAATATCACCTACAATGCTAAATTCAGAAAGTCCTACGAATCTCTCAAGACAATGATCTTTAACTACGCGACTGATTGCAACTCGTAGACTCATCCCCCAAGGTATGTAGGTGAAGTTATGGTTCTGAATGTTAAACTAGCTGCTTAATTCGAAGTATTAAGCGAGGACAATGCCGATTATGGATACTATTAAAACAAAAATTTGTTATTTTTTTGAGAAAGAACAAACCCAAAACAAAAACTGGGAGAGACAAACACAATTCTAATTGAAATCTTACAGAGAATGGTGATGATGAACACTCTAATGATCTGAAAGACGAATCCCTGTTTTCTCTTTGGAGTTGAAAATGCTGAATGAATCTACTATTTCTGCGCAATAAAAAGAGAACTTTTCTAAGATGATTTCGACTCATCAATAAATATAATTTCATGCTATTTTTATTCTTAATGCGATTTCTGTGTATATTATCGCTATTGCTCTTAATCCTCTTCGTTATTACTCAATTGCAAGCCCTTTTGTTAGCTATTATTCTCTTAATCCGTAGATTAATTAAGTTCTGTGTTCTTAGCATTATTAGCAGTTTTATCAAAAGGACTTTTGTAATTATCATTCTGTGTTCGAATCTTCCTAGTAGAAGAAACTTAAAACCCTTTAAGTTGCAGAGATTACTACTGAATGTCTATCGAAGAGTTCATTCCAAGAGGGGACATAACTGAATTCTAGTTAAATATGTTAGTTTCGTTTGTCTTCGGATGAAGCCCTATCATACTATTTTGTTCGGTCATCATCTTTTGATGCAAGGAAACAAGCATTTCGTGTTCTAAATGGGAGCTTGTGAAATTACTAAGATGTCTAGGTGCTCTTCTCTCGTTAGGTGAACTTCCTTTTGCTGTTGGTGTATTTGAATTATGTGCTAACAACTCAACAATTCGATGACTTCCATGGTGTTCTAGCAATAATCGACTTGACGATGGTGTATTCAAGTTAATTTATTTGTTATCGACTTCCTATTATGTATGTGTTGTTTCGAGAAAATAACTTCCTTTGTTTTCTGTGTTCAGAATTCTAGTTTCGGTGATATTTTGAACAGGAAAAGTCATTAAATGATTAGATTACTTGTGGTTGTTGTTGTCATTTTCTTAAAATTTTTATTCCTGTTAAAGTTTCTGCGCACTGTGATTCTAAAAGAATTAGCTAGAATGCACTATTTATGGACTTTGCAGCTGCGTAGATATTACCGAGCTAATTGGAATAGGTAATAGAATTTACGTTGCGTAGCCATAATTCTTCGTTGGTTTCATTGAGAAAAATTCTTGAATTTGAGACGCAGAATATCTTATCCCATTTAGAGCTTCTAACTAGCCTACAAGCAATAGTTTAATCGATTCCAGTTGGTTTTCAATCTTTTCAATTTTTCGAATCGATTTAAAGGATATCTAGGCATTACTAATATATTCATCTGTAGTTAGCTAGACTTTAAAGGAGACAATAAATAGATCATTCAAACAAAGACTAAAAGTACCATTTTAGACATTATCTTGTAAGTTACTAATCGGCAGAAACAGCCTAGATACATCAGCATATTTAGGGTTTTAAAAACGAGGCAAGAATGCTAGAGTCTCTATTTTTTTGGACTTAAATATTTCTGCATTACTGCTTAACGAATTAGGGGAATCTACTATTACTGCCTTCTTATAATCTTTGAATGTATTCATTTACTCCTAAGGATGTTCTTTATATTTCATAGCGTCCTTTATCAATTACGAAAGCATAGGCAAGATTTAACTGAAGAATATTTTCTTGCAATCTTGAGAAGAGCGTACATAATTACTCAGCCAATTGTTAAAGATTCGAGAAGTACAACCTTAAACTAAATAGTCATTGAGAGCATCTAGAACAACGATACATTCGGAGTTTGCAGTGTTTAGATTATAAATCAAGTTACTTGCTCCAATTTAATCATTCCCAACCATCGTTATCTACACATCCATTTGAATTCTCTCGCAAAAACCTAAAAAGAATAAAAACAATATCTTTGAATAAAAAGATTCATTTTCCCTTTTCTGATTGCAGTCAATACCTCTTTAATCGACTATAAAGAATGGTTGCATAGCTTTGAATTTCTAAGTATTGAAACTTCCTCTTCTGATGAAATTCGAGAGGATTGAATCATGTACAACTGCTATATTCCCAGGCATGACTAGAGAACAACTCTTCCCTAGGATATCTTGTTTGGAATAGCGAAACTGAGTTTCAAATGAATTCGAGACGTTTTTGATTATCCCAAAGCTGTCTTTAGCTAATGAGATAAAAACAGCTGAACTGTCCTTCGAGAAGATATTCCTGCCTGTTTTTTGATTAAGCGTGTATCTTGGTTTCTTCAGCATACTTTGCCTAATCATAGATGGTTTATACTTTATTTTTTTCATCAAGGAAAACAATTTGGCGAATAATATTTTTGTATGTAATGGCTGCAATTATTTTTTTGTGAGTAAAATTCAAAAATTTGGCATTATTTTCTGTCAGGAATACAATAGCAAAACGAGCTAATGAGATTTTAAGTTTAAAAAAATTATCGTTACATGCTTTCATCGAAGCTAAGACAGCAGATGTATGTCGAACCAAGAAATTAAAGCTGGATACTGTCGGGGTTTATTTTAAAAAGTTTGCGAAAATCCTTTTAGATGCTTTTCTTATATTAAATCAGCTACTCCCCCGCATCTTGCAAGGTTTGTAGCGGGATGATATTCTCTGAGATAACTTGCAGTATCTTCTATTTCATCTCAAGAGCCTTGAATACTTCCTGGATGATTTTGGAAGTCTGCTCTTCGAACAGAATAACTTCATAGATATTTTGTTCGCGAATGTTGGATTTCTACAAGAATAGGAGATGTTCAATAATCGAGAGATGCTAGCTAGAGATAGTCATTTTGTATTTGTTGTGATATTCGTAGAGTTTGATGTTCAGAAGTGGTTAATTGAAGAAAATATCTTTTAAAAAATATAAATAAGTTATGTTCACATGGCTGAAACTGTGATGAATTAAGTATCGTCTGAAGATCTCCTAGGTGTATTCCAGCAAGAACCTTGCAAGGATCTTGGCGTCCATTAGAAATTATTTTATTGTCTCCTTCTCTGACACCTAAACATTCAAAACGAAAATTAGTCAAAGAAATCAAACATTTGTATAAAATAGACTACCTCAACTACCTATTGGCAATAGCAAAATGGTCTCTTGCTGCACGCTTGAATATGCTAAAAGATTATGAACTCGAAGAATATAGATTCTTTATCATGGACATACGCTGGTTTCTTTTTGTTAGACGATAATCTCCAAAGTTTTCGTATGAATACTTCCATTGTTCCAGGTGTAATTTCATGTTTCCAGTCTATATCATCGAGCAATTTTGTGAAGACGCTAAGTTGCTTGTTGATTGTTAGCTTGGAAAGTACAGAAGCAGCAGCGAACGACAGAGGAGTTGAAATGATTATCCACAGAAAAACGAAGTTGATTTCTTTGAAAATTAAAGTAGCAGAAATTACCAAAGACCATAACAGAGTTGTGATAATTAATGAAAGATCAAAGTTTCTAATAGATGGATGAAAGATCTGATATTCGACTAGGATGAATTCAGCAAAACGGACAAATATCAGAATAGTAAATGCTACAATCGAATACTTTCCATTTGAAAATGAGCAAACGAATACGTAAACTATCGTAAGAGCAGTTTTGCATCCTTCAGAAAAAGCAGATCTTTTAGCTAGGGCGTCTTCATTGACAAAAGAATATTTTGTCTATTACTTGGAGCTCAATAATCCTGTTAATAACAATCGAACAGTAAGAATGATAAATTACTACATTTTTCAAAGCCAAATCTGTTTTAATTACTCAACAACAATAAAAATTGCCTTAAAATTGCTAAAATACAAAATTAATTATTTTTAATATTTTGTTTGTTTGCTAGATTACATCATTAATCATTTAAAGTTTCATCACCTTACACCCATCCTAAGAATTTAAAATAATTTGGGAAACTCTCAATTCATTACACTGACAAGGTTACAATAATACAAGAAAATAAACCACAGAAATAAAACTAAAACCCATAAAATATTTACCCATCAAAATTAAACTTAAACTACATTGGTGTGTAAACAAACAAGATCAAGGTACTTTTTTGTTTATGGTCATTTTTCTAAATGAAAGTTAAGTAATTTGGGTAGGATAAGATCAAAAAACAACAAAACAAAAAATACAAAATTTTCTAATCCTTGTGTTTTAGAAAAATCAATACATCTCTTTTAAATTGTTTTACTTGTTAAAGGAAGGAGGGGTAAGGATTACATTAAATACCTCATTCAAATAATTAGAAACAAAATATTACATGGGGGAGAATAGATTTAGCTCTATCATTTTTAAAAAAGTGGGTTTGGAAATGATTTGTGTTAGAAAAAGTGTCTCTTACATGACTTATTTAAACTTCTCTAAATCGTAAATGAAAGTTAGAAGACTGTTTTATAATGATAAATTGTAATTACCAAGCAGAAGAGTGAAGGGAATATTAGCTATGCTGCAACCATCTCGAACTTACAGTGAAAAGGACAGAGATGGAATCATAATTAGCTAAGAGTAGGATTAGGTAAAGAAGCTTAGAATCATTGAGCGGTCGTATTTAAAGGGATTGAATAAAAACCAAGTGAATAATCCAATGATTTTTAAGGAAATAGCTATGTTTATTGATAGGAAGACAATAACGATAGTAGAAGGAGATATTCTTTGGACTGCAAATAGGGAGATTTCATTGAAATATTTCATATTCGGATTGGAACTTTGAAGAGATTAAATCACATCTTAATTTATTGCTAAGCACAAGAGAAGATAGTACTCAATGAATACAGACATCCTTCCAAACCAGAGCGATCTATTCCATTCTTAAACAAGTGAGCATAGATTCTAGCGATAAAATGCTCCTAATTTTTCAAGTTTCAAGGACTTACTCAACATCTCCCCTCTTCAAAAGGAAGGAGTTAAATTCAATTTACCTTCTTTTTGTTGTTGTCGCTTTTCTGTACTTTTTCTTGATTTTCTAATTTCTTTTTTTTGTTCTCCTTACCCAAAGATAATTAAAAACAATAAGCATATAGGAAATTATCACAATGAGCCTTTGGAGGCAATGCTATGGTTAGAATAAATTTAATTGTAAGTAGATGAAACAAAGAAATACGTTGTCCGGTCAATTATTCAGATTTACTAGAAATATTTTTTCCAAAAATGAATTTCTCAAGCTAATAAAACAGCTTATGGGGAGTCTAGCTGAGATAATAAATACACAAATGATGAAATTAGGTAGGATCAATAATTAACTTAAATGGGGGAAAATCAATACAACTGTAAATGATGTTTTGAAATATTGAAAAACATAAAATATTACTAACATTAAAAAGAGCCTTTTATGAATCTAAATAGATTGTTTTCTTAGTATCGCAGTTTCAGTCGATTTCATCATCCTTTCTAGTGTAGAAAATTAACGATATATGGATTTTCAAGGAGATAATTCATTTAAAAAAAAGTCAGGGAGTATTTAGCTTCTCGCATGGATTAGAAAATAGAACGGAAGAAATCAAATAAAACTACTTGATTAATAAAAAAGAGTATCAACAGCTCGCAGACTAAGAGGATTATTTAGATCAGCAGCATATACGAAAAGAAATGAGATCCATTCTAAGAAATATACGAATTCAGGAGAGATATTATTTAGAAAAAGTATTCACTAGTTTAATCGATTTCAAGAAGACTATGAGTTTAATAGAACTACCTAATTATATTTGTTCTTTTCGGTTCATCAGTTATAAAATGCATTGAAGCGATATCACTAATAGACCCGATATACATCTTGAATGCGATTTCTAGTCCATTGTTAAATATACCATTCATAAGAGAATCGCATTAATTTACTTCAAACCATCCAGAAGCATCGACAAAAGAAGGATACTCGCTAATTGGGCTGCAAGCATTATTTTTAAGAATAGCAAATACGTAATTATCATAGTCAGTCTCCTTGAATCGAGGATTCACAAGTTATTCTGTTAAGATAGATGTGAAGTTTAGAATGCTATTTATTGCTAAATTTAACATTACATTAAATCTATTCTTGTATTGTTGAAAAAATGGATTAACTCCAAACTGATAATATTATGCATTCGCAAGTAAAGTATACACAGTGAAGCTGCTGTCAATTGATGCCTTTATTGTCTGCAAGGCACCTAAAATAACACAAAACAATATTCAATTGTATTTAAATTGGAAAATTGTTAGATTTTTACCTGATATTTGTTGGTTATTGCTTTGTTTTTTTAGGAGATCTTATGTGATTAAGTAATTGCATGTAGGATAAATCATAATAAGAGCATAGAGAACTAAGGATTTTATGCAAAGAGATAGACTAAATCGAGGTAATACAGTTATCTAAGATATGATTCGTTTTTTAACAAATTAAGATGGAATGTGGTGTTGTTTAGCGACTAGCTAAGGAGTATTCTCTAATATGACTCGTTAAGCTTAAAATAGAGTATTTCTCATTGTAATTATTGAATTTGGATCTACTGTAGAAAAAAGAGTATATATTCGTTACTAGCGAGCTTAAGAGAAAGCTTATGCTGATATTACCAAGAAAAGAAAGACAGAACAGATACAGGAAAAGATAACAATCAAAGAAGACATAATTGATTTAATTCTTTCAATTGTTGCATCAACTGAATTTTATTCGGCTAACTGCAATGCACCTAACTTCTAAGCAAACGTTGGAAAGTTATAATATAGAGTCTATATAGGAAGAAGATCCGCATCAGAGCAAAAAGCTTCTTAGTAGATAAAAAAGGAGTAGTGAATAAGGGCGTATCGAAAGGTCATCGTGAAGTTCTAAAATCGTTTTACATCGAAAAAAAATGACACGTTCATAAGATTTTAAGACAAGTAGCTTTATAAGTCTACTTTCTCAAACGACTGGGAAAAAGCAAATTTCAGTTATTTCAGCTGATTATAGAAAGCTCTTTGAGCTCGCGAGGTTAGCATATCTCGAACTTAAGGTAACGATTAGATGTTGATATTTTAGAATAGATCATTCGAGATCAATGATCGCATGTGGATACTTTTCGCTGTTCTTGATTAATCTAATCTCTAATCATTACTCCATAGAACGATTTTAAAATTATCTTGTGATTCAGTGAATAATGTTTGCAATTAGAAAAAGAAGCACACGATCTAAGCAGCTAACGCGACTAGCAAAAAAATATGAAAATCGTTTTGAATTTCAAGTAAAGTTAAGTTGTTTAGTAAAAAAATAATTTATGTTACCTATGCAAATTACTATGAAGAGGATTATTGAGCGGAAGGCAAGAGGATGCGAGGAGGAAGATAGTTTGGTTGAAAGTTAATTTTTCTTGTTTTTTAAATAAGAATTTGAAGTAGCAAGGTGATTCTACTGTTTCAATGGGAAGGCAGCTTTAAACCCACTTTTTTTAAGTTAATCTGGTACTAAACTAGAAGGTTATTTTGCAAAACAAATTTATTCATCGATTTCTTATTGTTCTGTAATTGGTTTGATGGTGGCAGTTGGAGAACGGATGTAAATGTTGGTATCTAATTAGTTATCACTGTATTTAGAGGAAGAATTTAGAGTTTGTTTTTAGTAGTCTAGCCTTTGTAGTAGAGGAATTGCTTGTTTTGGGGATTCTTAATATTCTTAAGATTCTGTTTCTTTAGATGAAATATCAGTTCTTTTTTTGTTTTGAGGAGCAATTGTTGAATCTTAGCTGATAGCTAAGCTTTTGAGCAATGGCTTTGGGGATAAAATAGAGTTTGTTTATGGGTTAAATTGAAAAGTTTAAGGAATTGGTCGCTAGGTTAATCTGGATATTCGAGAAGTATTGTGAGTTAATTTTTCTTATGGAGAAATCTAGAGATAATCATGTAATTACTCTTGTGTGAGATTCATTTGGTGATAATTCAGCAATTGTTTGCGAAAGTTATCTGCAATTGTGCTATTTGGAAACTCTTCCCATGGACAGTCGAGAATATTCTGAATTGTAAGAGTAGCTTAGTCTAAGAATTCATCTGCTGATAACTAAATTTGAAATGTAACTAATAATAAATTATGTCTGTTAGCACTGTAGTAATTCGTGGAAAGAAGAGTTTCAATTTGAGAATCTGTTTCAGAAGAAGCAGAAGACTTAGCCTTCGAGCGAATTGCTTCTTAGAATTAACCACAAGGAGATAATTAAACCATTTTTCTAGAGGAATTTGCGTTTGGAAAGAAACCGAGAGTTGTCAAAATGTTGTTATTTTTTGAGTTTATATCCATTTCTGGGCTATTTTGCTTCTTCTTGAGTTCCATTATGAATCCAGGAAGAATTGGGAAGTAAAAATGAATAGGACTTTTCATGTTCAGCTTATTAAAGAGTTTATCATAGATATTAAACGTTGAAGCTTCAATTTTAAGTGGAGTTTATTTCATATTGATCATGATGAAATCATCTTCATTGCAATCACGGTTGAGCGTAACTTAGCTCATGAATCCAATCTCATCGTTAACAGTTTGAAATAGCTCATAGGCTACTTTCACAGGGAATAAGAATCCTTAAAAAAAAAAAATTCTTATAACTACAGTTTTGTCAATTCATAATAATCATTAATACCTGCTTAATTTAGTGCAAGAAGTGGCTAAAAATTCATATGATCCTTTGACAGGCTTTACCCCTTGAGTGAGTACCTTTACAGCGCCTTATCATGCTCAATTCCACTACTTTAAGGCATCAAAATGCTACAATTCTGATTCTATGCAGTCAATGGATGTATTTAAAATAATTTTTCAAGGTTTTTCGATGCTTTTTTGATTTTTCCAAGGTTCTAATTACTTATGGAAATAAAGATAGCAGCAGAGTCATGGGAGAATAACTAATTCAAATGGTGTGTAGTAACTGGATCTTGATAATTGTTTCTCTTCAACAAGATATTAAATCTGTTAATTTATTTTTTCAAATAAAATACTTTAAAATGAGAAAAACTTTTGAAAAATATCTAACTTACTTGTCTTACTCAAAAGAGAATACCGATAAATAGATGTTTGCAAGAGCTAATAATGCATGGTGTTCCAAATTGACTGAGAGAGCTTCTTTAATTTGAGTTTCAAGTTGATTTCTTTCATAGAGAAAAGATTTTAATTGTGCACTTAGATCAGCTAAATCAACTGTTTCACTAGTGATAGCCATCAATATATTTAACTTCTCAACAACGCAAGACATGAGCTTCGAAGTGATTTAGTTTATTTTATCTTCAAATTCAAAAACCTACTGGATCTTTAAGGAATTAGTTTGATTAGTTTATTCGTTAATTAGATTGCTTCTCCAAAACACATTCTTCAGCTTAGCTTAGTCAATAAGATTTGTCTTTAGGTTCTTGTTATTATTGAGTTCTTCTATTGTAACATGCAACTAAACTTGATTCTTCATCTTTTCCATGATGAAATACAAATGAACGAAGTGAAGATAAACTAACTTCTTTGGCTTCTCAGATAAAGATCGCTTAAGAATATCTAAGATTTCCAGCTGAATTATTTCAGTAGTTGATGATTCTCTTTAGGCAATTGCTTTCTCTATCTCAATTGTTGATTCCTGTTGTTATAAAAAAAGCATAATCAAGTTGAATAACAGATTGTAAGTTTAAAATTAGCATTGCTTGTGTTGTTGATGTTATTTTTTTTTTGATTTACTGTTTATCCATGTTGACAGGAGCAATCTTCTTTATCATGGCATTATTTAGCATGTTCTGTAATCAAGCTTTATCGAAGTAACTCACTTGGGTTAGAATACTGTTCTTATTGAGAGCTGGAAGATTTAGACATAACTCTAATGAATTAATCTACCATAAAAGAAGGGATTAATTAAAAATTGATATTTTATCTAGGCTACGCAAGTAAAAGATTGATTTTGGAGAGATACAACTCATAATAGCCATTACCAGTTTTACCAGCAAGAACAGCAGCTACAAGAATAGCAACAAATGTAGAAAAGAATGTAATTTAGGTTCTAACAAAGAAGATAATCGTTGATACGAGAAGAAACGTATATAGTTGAAAGTAAAGTAGATTTAATGGTGCATAAATGAATGGGAAATATATCTTAAACTCAAGGATATTGGTAATTGAAATCAATGCACCAAAAATTAGAGCCATAAATTAATTGTTATCAGCGAAACTAACAACCAGCGTTGAGAGAGAGTGAATTATAAATCTATAAACGCAGAATGACAAAGAAGTTCGCCGAGTAGAATAGTCTTGTCTTTCGAATTAAATGTTAAATGACTAATGCATCGCACTGAATAATCCTACCAATAAAGTTAATAAAAAAATATGAATGGGATTTAATTCAAAGTAGAAATAGCGAGAGAGAGAGAATCTAATTGTTTTGGTTTTTGATTAAAAAGTAATGAATAATGATTGATTGTCATACCAACAGCGAAAGAAACTAAAGCTGAAATGTATCCTTCTGCACATTGAGATTTTAGTGCTAAATGGATGAGTAAGATCGTCAATGCTGGAGAATAAACTTAATTTGCAAGGCTCAACAGTTTCGAGCAGTTAATCTATGGTGCTAATTTTGTTGAGGATTGAACATAAAGGATGAATGAATATGCTATCAATAGGGCATTTACTAAGAGAGAAAATACAGCTATCCCAAAGTATGCATTTGAATTATTGGAGGAATAATTCCTGAGTATATTGTATTCAGACACCTATTTAAAGAAATGTTCTTTTTCTTGCAGCTTTTCAAACAAAGCAGAGTCAAGTTGAATTGCAATAATAACAGCAAACTCCACTATGATTATCCCATAACTAAGAAGTAGATTACGCTAAAGCGAGCAATATAGCCTACCTGTATTGGCTATATAAAACTATTTCAGTGTTTTGCTTGAGAAAAGATTTCCTATTTTGTTCTACTTCTTCATCCAAGTCGCACTAGAGGTTATTATGAATTCAGCAAAAATTGTTTCTTGTTTCTTCCCTAAAATCAATTATGTTACAATTTTTAATTATCTCTTACACTTTTTTTGTTTTTGAGCTTTTTTCAAGCTTGTTCTTTACCCTTTTTTATTTCAAAGTAATGAACATTTTTATATAAAAGTACAATTTAGCTTTGCTAAATACAGAATTGATTTAAAAAAATAACTTCAAGATATTGAAGTGGATTTTAGAATTAAAGAAAGAACAAGTAATTTGAACAGTTAAAAGGACTGTACGAATTATTACAAAAGAGTTTTGAGATATATTTTAATTAATGTGTTCTGCAATCATTTTGGTTATGAATAACAATAAGCTATTTTTATAGTAAGCTCAGTTTTACATAAACGGAATCATCTTTTTAAGAAGTTAAGTATATATGAGTTTTCATAGAGATATTTAGCTTCAAAGATGCTTAGAATACGTTTAGTGGAGTTAATCCCATGTTGTGTTTTATCAAAAAACAGCATTAATGCGTATCTGTAGGTGAGAACCAAGACGACGAACTAATAAATCATTAGACATGTCTATATGATAGACATTTAGTTGAAGAATTCTTTATTCGTTGAGTATATGAATGAAGTTAAGGTATTTATCATGAGTAAAACCATTTCATAAGTATCGTTGACTTCGAAGAAATCTACTCTGCTAAAGTAGCTTGCTATTGCTGTTAACCGATCACTCATATTAGCTATCTGCTCGAGTTAATATATCATTGTAAAGATATCCATATAAGTCTAGACAGTTGTTAGAATACCTCTCTAAAGTTGTTTATTAAGAAGTTCTTAACAAGTTTCCTGGACGAAACTTTTCGTGGGATCTTAGTTGTAAATCGAGAAATAAGTTTAAAACGCAGCACAAGCATCTTTTTTCATTGCGGTGAATAAAAAGGCATCGAATGTCTCTTGCTTGTACCTGGTACGCTCTTCTTATGCGTTTATTGTAGAAATAAATTAAGAAAATACTGTTGGATTTGACTTAACTACGCTGCTGAAACGATTCTTAAACACATCATCGATGATTAATTACGATGAAGGGTCAACTTATTAAAGCAGATAGAGGCTATATGCAGCAATGTTGCTGGTGAATTATGCCTTAACAACTTGAAGGCTACCTGATGAAATAAAGATAATCAAAGATTAATTTACAAATCAAAAATGTTTAGATTTATATATTTTTTACCTTGGAGAGTTTGATTTGAATTCGATTAATTCACTAAGTTAGTTGTAATGATGAGATTGACCACTGGATAGATGAGAAGAATCCCTAGAACTATGAGACTAAAGATATACAGGAGAATGCTATACTTTGGAAGTGAGGAACTAGGGGAAATGAGTTTCTTTTTTTTGGGTAAAATAATGGACTAGTCTTGTTTTTGTTTAACTAATGCTTTACTCTATCCAACTGATAAAATAACCCTAGATTTATCAGAGAAAATGATCTAAAGTGAAACTTAAAGTGCTTCATTTATCTCTGCGATTTTAAGAGGATCTAGTGTAGCAAACAATCTAAGAATATGCTCTTTTTTTGTTTGCGAATATGAAAAACCAAAGAAAACAGTCAGCACGAAGAAACCACATATCACCGTAACAATAATCAGAAGTTGCTACACTTCACTGTTAATTTTCGTGAAAATATTCGAAACTGATTGCTCTTGTAAAGTTTAGGCTTTTGTGAAATGTCCAGAGAAATTTACAAAGTTGTTAAAGAGAAATAATTCTGCTAGTTATGCAGTTCTACCATTTTGCGCATAATCAAACAACTGCTAAGAATACATCATCACTGCATACAGCATAGCCATGCTGACAGATGTAGATTTTCCATTGAAATTAAAAACAAGCACATCAATTCTATCTTCTAAAACAAAGTCCAGAAGAGCTAAATCAGATCTTGTTTCATGCACAAGATTTTTAATTTTCGAACGGTAAGAACTGGCCATTCCGTTCAGAGTAGCAGCTTCTTCTGTTTGTTTAGCTAGTTTATCTGATCGACCCGAGAACATACTTTCGTTGCGTAGCAACATTAAAGAATGATCTTTTAATGCAATGCTAACGGATACACGCATTTGCATCCCCCAAGGAATGTAGTAGAATTCTTTCATTTAAAGATCGAAATCGTCATTTAAGGTGATGTACTTTTGTATTACGATCACAGCCATGCCGACTTTGACAACAACAAAAGAGAAATAAAAAAAGAAATTCAAGAATAAGATACATTTTAAGATAAAATGATTTGCATTTTACCTAACGAAATTATTGCAATTATCTTCACAATTAAGAATGATAAAGTAAATAGCTTTCTTTCGATTGCATCTAGAATAATCTTCTTAAGTGCTTTCCCTTACGAACCCATTGACGAACTCGCTAAAGAAACTACTTCAAGAGTGTGCATTTCTTTGGATAAATTCAGATCTTTTGAGTCAGAAGTGGATTGATTCCCTGATAGAATTGAAATATCTTCATCATCGGGATCCATCCGATTGGTTGGGAATGGGTCATCTAGATTCTAGCTGAGATGATGGTTGTCATTGTTATTGATATCAACTGCCTGCTTAGGTAAGAATTTCTTTTTTTTATGCTGCGTGTACGATCGCCTTGATTCTTGAAATGAATTATCACTTTCTCTTTTGGAATCATAAGGAGATCGATTCGAGTTTGATGTCATGTTGTGGTGTGTTGGGGAAGTCTTTGGATGAATATAATAATCTGAATTCTTCTGTGACAGCAGCAAATCATGCATTTAAGGAGAGTTAATGATTATCGAATGAGATGAGCTTGATGCATTGTTGTGAATTTGTGATCCACCTGCAGAAGAAATTGGTTTACCCGAAGAAATTTTTGGATTGTCAAATGAAAACTTTTAGATATGAGGGTGAATAGGCGTGCTTTATGAGATGGAATGAGGTTGCAAAACTGCATGATCTAATGTAGAGTTTATGTATTTTTAGTCTAGTATGTCTCCATCATCATCACGGTCGTCATGATCATCTTCAACGACTACTCCATTGGGATTCCGTATCGAGCTGATTTTCTTGACAATAATTGAATTTGGTTGCCCTCGTACATCTGAAATAACAATTTCATTATCACTATATTCCATCGCTGCATCTTCATCTTCATTTGCATTTTCTTAAATATTCAGCCCTGAGTTAGCTTAAAACGAATTTTATCGCTATCTCGGCGAATGTGAATGTGGTGACATCAATGAAACTGAAGAAGATCTACCTTTTTCAGATTTTTATTTATTATTTCTAAAAAATTAATTCTATTTCACTGGTAGGTTCAAATGTGGATTAGAACTGCCTTTTAACCCCATAGCGGACATATCATGACTAGCAAAACTTTAACTTTAACTATGATCAACAATTCTTGATTCAGTTTCAACTCTGCTACTTACTTCATCTCCAATATATCCTCTTCTTGATCCTTCTTCTTTCGTTCCTATCTTCGATCCATCTAGAATCCCTTTGAATGTATTATCGATCATTCCTTTGCTTCCGATGTTTTTGAATGTCACTTGCTCAAGTTACGATGCAAATGAAGATGATGCAGCTGTTTTCCGAGATTTTTACAACTGCTTCACATTCTTCGATTGGGACATTAAAAATGAAAAATTACGACTACTTCCACTGCTACGAAGACTTGCTGTAGCTATTCTCTTCTTTTCACTTAGCATGGATGCATTGAAACTAGATTCTATTTCTTCTAACGATAGGTTTATATCACCAATTTCTTAGAGCATCGTTTGAACCTGCAATCTAAATTATTTAATAGGATTATCTTTAGTGTTCATTTCACTAAAAGAATGAATACGGATATGACAATACTCCAATCGCTCTTCTCTAAGAAAACTCACAGTTAGAGAAAATATAAATAGCAGATTTCTGTTTGTACTAAACTCACCTTTTTTCAATGCCATAATTAACTAGTTTCGATATTACTCTAATGTAGTTACTTCATTGGTAACTGGACGAATCAACAATCGTTATCTATCTAAAGGGAAAAAACCTATCATATCAACAGACTTATTCGACTACATTGAAGCTAATTTATCATTCCCTTCTAGTTTCTTCAAAAATAATGGCAGCAAAGGGAATATTCTACTTGCTTTGATTTAAAGAAATTCTTCTGCTTTTTCGAAGTTACACATAGGTTCGAAGAGTCTATTGAAGATATTTTCAGTGAATCCATCGATTCGTAGAGAAAACCCTTTACTATGGACGTCTAATACAATGTAATTTTCGTTTGCACTTCGATTCATTGTGAGGAGACTATTGATTCCAACATCTTCATGACCTAGATAGCCCACACCAAGTTTCATTTCCATTGGAACTAAAAAACCTTTAGAAGGAATAAAAATATGGTTTTCAAGTCAAAGAATAATTTGATTTTTTCATAAAATAATAATAATAATAATAATAATCACCTGATTTTTTCCTAGCTATCAGAGGCTTCATTCGATTGATAAGATCATCTTGTAACTTTCCTCTCTTAAGAAACCTCCAAATTAATTCATCATGATGCTTACCAAGATTCTCAGTCATAAATAGCGAACAATTCCTTCCAATAACTTCATCTTTCATAAGACCAAACACAGGTTCAATATTCTTAGATATTTTCTAAATCACACCAAATTTATCCTTCTAAATCGATGCAAAAATCGCCACAGATTTCTTGGAAAATAACATTTCTTTCATCGGGTTGATTGTCTGATTGTTTTTAATAGAAACACCTAATTTTTCCCTCTCGAACCATAATCTAACAGAAATAAATGCATTCAGCTTGAATTCTCAAATAACAACAATAATTTAAATCCATTTTTGTTGTTGGAATCTTACTTTGAATCACTGAAGCTCAATGACACTAGGTATGCTTATACCAACAGTTAAAGGAAGTAGTTATGTTTATTCTTTTGATAAAGCACTATGAACTATTTCTCAATCTCTTCTCTTTTTTGAAGTAACTCACTTCCAATTATTTCAATTTACAACAAATCAATGTAATCTTAAGATATTTCCGATAAAAACTTATTTTTCCTTCGAATAGTCGAGGCAAGACTATTATGAAGCTCATTAAGTTCTTCATCAAACTCAATTACAGTCATGATTCCTTTATTGTCTCCCTTATTTTAAAGCATTCGATTTTGGATGTCAGATAATGTAGCAGCTTATTCTAAAGTTATCGTTTTTTCTACTGAATTCAAGAGCTAAACGCATTTACTGAAAGCTAAACACTCATTCCCCATTCCTTCGATTAAGTAATAGAGATATTCAATGAAAACTTCATCGATCTCTTATTAGTTTTTCTTTTAATCCATGTATTTCTGGAATAAATTCATTAAATAATCGTTTCTAAACCGTGCTCTCAATTCAGAGCTAACGTAGTATTCTGAAAAGACTTCAGCACCGTTAAGCTATTGAAAACATCAGGGAATGTTAGATTAAATCAAGAAAATTTGGTTAATTTTTTAGTACTTGGATGGCTTGCTAGCAGAAACAATAAGGTCTCTTTTCACAACTGTGTATATGCTACAAGAAAATGTCTTCTTAAAAGCACTGATCGCCAACTTTGATATGCTCTTCTAGAACAAAAGTCCCTTTGTTATCCATTTATGATACTCTCCTCACATGTGTATCGATCATGAATGGCTTAATTTCATTAGAAAATCCCATAATCGAAATGGGTTTTCCCACGAAATATTCCCTAATTAAAAGTCGTTTCTATTTATGAAGTATCCTTCCAAGCTAAAGGACTGGAAAGGCTATTACTATCAGCGCTATTGACAAGCCTTAGTACTTGAAGTTGATCCCATAAAGAAGACCTGTATTCCAGGCAAAACCAGCTGCATGGCCAATGAAGAACACTGATTCGATAAGTTCATCGAAGAAAGGTTAGTACTCCCATATTTCAATCATAATCAAGGCTGAGGATATCATAGGGAATATAAAAATGGCTGATTGATTATCAGCTGCTTTCAGAACTACTCCAAAAAACATCAACGTTACAAATATTCCCTCTGAAAACATTTGTCTCTTCGCTAAATGATCTTACACTTTGAATTCATATTTTGATCCTATTCTGCTGAAGATTAATCCTAAAAATTTGAATGGTTAGGGGATATTTATTAGTTTGAGTGATAAAGAAATTCAAATAGCAGTTATTTTGGCATTTCTAATGTGCTCTGAAAACGGTTAAACTTTTTGAAAGAAATTTAGTTTTTTTTTGTATTTTTCATTTGAATTGTTTTTTAAAAAAATAATCTATTTCTATATTACCAAAGGCTAGAGTGATCAATCCATTTGCGTATCCTAGAGTAAAGTTACCCATAAGTGAGAAGTATAGAAGAGGGACATATGCTACATAGTTGTAGTTTTGAATTATGCTACTTAATGGTATGCACTTTTTACTTTGAAATGGTTAAAAGCAATAGATAACATATAGAATCAGGATGGATAAAATCATTAAGCCATTGAATGCAAAACAGATGATTGCTATTGATAGATGTTTCGCGTAGGATTTATTGAAAATGCTAATTTTATCAAGGAGAGATAAGTGAGAGTCGTAGGTTATGATATTTTGAAGGATTTCAGAATCAATGAAAACAAATAGCAAGCTATAGAAATGGAGAGATAGCGCCAAGAGAGAAAGCAAGCGGGATTAGGAATATCCTTTGAGTGTTCTTCTAGAGTTATCAATGTAGAATTACTTTAAACTTGCTAAACTTAAAAAAGGAGGCATCTTTGTTTGGAAAAGTGACTCAATAATGAAGTTCTCTTTATTGCAATACTGCAAAGATGTCTTTGTTTCCTTTATTTGAGGCAGATTACCTTGATGCTGAGATTGCCGCTTGAGATTTAGCAAATGGATGATAACCTTAACCTGCAGATAATGTGAAATTTGTTGACAAATAACTTTGATTTTTTGACAATTAAAAAGTTCTAATCTGGGAGTTAGGCATGATTACTTACATTACTTGAGTTGTTTTTTTGCTTTTAATTAAAGAATTTCAATCCTAAGCAACTATAGAATGACACAATATCGGACTAAAACTTCAGTAAAAACATCACACAAGAGATTAATAATTTTTACGTATTTGAAAGTGCCCAAAATGTAATCTATGTGTGCTTAAAAGATGTTGATCAATATCCTTTTTGTTTAATTTGCTATTTATAAAAAATTTAAGCTAATTTTCTATTGGAGAAGATATTTTTTCTTGATTGGCATTTCAGTCTATTTATCTTAAATTAATTTTTGAATTTTATTTTATCAGCTCATTTTTTGTTGTTTTTTATTTGAGCATAATTTAAATTCTACCTTTGTTTTTTGGTTTTTTTTGTAATCTTTTGAATTCGTTATTTCATAGGTACATAATAATTGAAATTTATTATCAATTTGAATATGAAAAATATTGTTTAAATAAAATCGAAAATTAGTTTGTAATAGATATTAAAACAATGGATCTTTGAATATTTTCACAATATATGAGTAATCTTATGATTTGCTGATAGCAGGATATAAATCAAGAGTAAAAAACATTAGTATTTTTATAATTATTTGTCATTTTGTTTTGAATAATCTTTAAAGATGTGGGAGCCGTCTGAAATTGAGCTATTTTTATTGATTTTGGGATTATCAAAAAGAAGTTGGAAATAAAGTATCTTTTGATCTCTCAAAATAGCTTGCGAATATGTGAAATTAATCATAACAAGAGAAGGTAAATACAAAATCGTTAAGATTAATATTAATTCAAATTGAAAAAGAAATTATTAAACAAACCAAAAAAAGAAGAGCTTCTCAGAAGATTTTTAGCATTTGAAAAAAACAAAAATGGGTAAATAAAACCTATTTTAACATTATTCATCTGCATTGTTTTCTGATATTATCATACTCTAAAGACGCTACAACCTTCTCCATCCTAACCAGTTTTTTAATACTCGGAATTTGGGCATGTAATCATGGAATCCAATCCACGCTAATTTTTATCAAAACACCAAAATGGATAGAGACATAGGAGAGTACTCTGAGAAATGAAAAATAATCAAGAAGTTGAATTAACGTTTTCACTAATTCATACGCCTGCGAGAATAATCGTGATCGAGGAAGAAAGAGAGAGAGAATACTAATGAGCGATAATAAAATAATATCAATAAAAGAAAAAGATTAAAGAAAAAGAAGATTATAAAATTAAACAAATTATGAATTGAAATACTCAAATAAACAAAACAAAACACAAACAAAAATATCAATCTGCACAAATTTAAATTCAAAAAAATCTGTTAGGGAATTTAATTATGCAGTTTGACTTTGAAAAATTTGAGATTTGATATTTTGGGAGGAGAAAATGTACTTTGTGCAAAAGGAGGTGGGGAATTCATTAAGTTATGAATATACTCAACAGATTAATCATAACTGACAAGGCAAAATTCTCAAAAACTCAAGTGTTTTTAACCTAATTTCAAAATTCTTTTTGGTTTTATTAAAGAAACCTATTAAATTAATACATACATTTTTGAAATCTTTGAAAAGTTAGAAGGATAAAAAGGATTGTGAAATTGAATTCGAGATAACTAATTAGGCCTCTCTTATTCTGCAGTTGTTATTGTTGTAATCCATGTTTTAAGACATTTTATTTTTAAAATTGTATCTAAAGAAGCAGTAACAACACATGTTAATGAAGTTTTTCATATTTGTGGTTCAAAAATGTGAAGGGTTATTCTTAGATCTCATTGATTTTGCTTCCTTGCGGTAAACATGATATTGGAAATCTAACAAATAGTATTTGAAATAGTCTTCAACTCACTAAAAAAGCTCCATGTCTAACCTTCTTATAATACTATTAATCGAATATTGTTTTTAAATTGTTTTTCCGAAATGCTGGTTTTCTTGAAAATGTTACAATCAGTCTCTCATTTTTCTTAAAAGAGTTATATAAGTCAATTTATTAGCTTGAAACAAGAAATAGGCTGCTTTTGCAGACAAAGCTGAAAAAATTCTATTAAAATTTTAAGCTCTGATAAGAAAGAATGTTTTCTAAATATGGATAATAAATAGCATTTCTTTCAAAGAAGAATGTATGCATTGATAACAAAGATATGATATCTCTTTTAACTCTAAAATGTATTGAAAGGCCTAGTTTTAGAAGAAATAGAATTCAAAAACTTTCTTGTTATTTGTGAATAAATACATAATCAGCTGTTTTATGGCTTGTTTATTTAACTGAGAAGACTTTTCTTATTGATAAATGATAGTTAAATCTTTGGGGAAAAGAGACAATAAAGTGCATTAGTATTTAGAAATGATAAATAAGATTGAAATTTACTCTGAATAATTTAAGAAATACAGGAAAGAATAAAAATACAGACAAAGAATCTAAAAGAAGAAGAAAGAAAATTAACACAAAAGGCTTTCAAAGATACAACTTATCAATCTTTAAAAGATATCTCACAGCAAATGTTGAAGGTTCCCAAGCATCAGACA
>Ga0302271_10000845_pt1 | contig 30194 bp, 15 predicted proteins | sample III_Bog_N1_1_FD_198767 | JGI IMG/M metagenome (GOLD analysis project Ga0302271, IMG submission 198767) | Peat permafrost microbial communities from Stordalen Mire near Abisko, Sweden - III_Bog_N1_1 | ecosystem: Environmental > Terrestrial > Soil > Wetlands > Peat | place: Sweden: Abisko... | reverse complement strand
CTTCAGATCGATTGTTCAATACTGAATCGATAAGCATGATAATATCTGCATTCAGCTATTCGTGATTTATCATTTGAGTTTTGAGATTAATGAGTTTTTGTTAAACAGAAGTATTAATATCGAATTCATAATATTCTTTAACAATCGTTTGCACATTTGTCTGTTTCTCTTTGAGCTTAGAGTTAATCTCGTCTATGAGTTTTTTCATCTAATTTATGTCACTTTCCTTCAAAGGAATAACTGCTGTCTTAGTTGATTTCTTAGTATCTAGCTCCTTTTTCATCTCCAAGTTGTGAAAAATTTGAATTAATAGATTTATTTTTGTTTTTCCTAAGATTTATTAAAAAAGAATTTGAAATATTTTTATCAACTTTTTAATAATTTCAAATTTGTTTTTGAATAGCGTTTTGGTTTTTTTCCCCTTAAATCATCCCCTTCCCCTACTTCTAATTTTTTTAGATTTTCTTTTCTGATGGATTCAAATTTTTTTGTATTTTAACAGATTTTTCTTTTTTTTTTTCCCTTTTCAAGCTTTTTTACCATCCTTGTCCTTTATTACATTTTCCAAATCTTTCGTTGTTTCTTAAACAAAAAAAAACTGAACCCAGGAAACGACAACTTTTTATTCTTTAAATCTCAAAAAAATTGTAAAAAGAAGAAATTTGTGTATCTCAAATAAACAAAAAAATTGTTTTTGTATGATTTTCAAACATTAATTAATGCAACAAAAAAAATAAGTTGCTCACATCCTTTAAAATATTATCAAAATTGCAACTAAAACATTGCTCAAAAATATATTTATTCTTCTGAATCGTGATGCTCTGATTTGATATCATTTGTCCTGTATCTAGCATCAGCCGAATCGATACTTAGATCTTCGTTGGATCTCCTCAGCTCTTCATCAGACTCTTCACGATAAATTTCGTTTCTGATACCCTTTTTGAATTTTTTCTTCTCATTGTTCTTTTCAGAATTTTTCTAACTGTTGTCGCCATTGTGAGTGGAGGAAATGATATTATTTTTTTAAGATCCCTCACTTTCCTTAATGATTTTCTTTTCTTTGTCCTTATTAACATTAAATCCACATTCAAAGGAATCCTCATTCCTTTCCTCCTCACAATAATTTCTAATCCCATTCCTGTCTAATCCTTTTTCTTCATTCTCAAAAGTATTTCCTTTTTCTTCCTCTTCTTCCTCTTCATTTTCACTATCAACTATTCTCCTTTTTCTAGGCGTTTTAACTATTTCCTCTTCTTCTTCCTCGAATACAACTTCTTCAGGTAATACAAACGGTGGTGGTTTCTTTTGTGCTTATGAAACCAACCCAAGAATCAATTCACCTGAAAGCAACAGATATTCCTCAGCTTTTGATAATTTTCCACGAAGGGCTTCGTAAAATTCTACAACAAACTATTTATCATCATCATTGAGCATTGTTCCTACAGATTTTAATCCATCTCGTCTCTTCTCGTAGAACAACTCATTCATGAAAATCTTTGGGATTGGCAGATTGTTGTCACTGGTGACATTTATCAGATGAGCTAAATATTCTGTGTAAGATTAGGGTTAAGAAATAAAACCACTACTGTAGCTTTGCTTGTTGATCTTTTCGCTAGATCTGTCGTATGTTAAGCTGTTAGATTCCTTTTAGCTACTCTTAGACTTTTTGGAGCTATCAGTTAATTTCTTCTATGATTTTGAAGCAGAATTATTGCTTGAGTTGTTACTTTTTCTGTGAATAATCTTGCCTAATGTTGGATTCTTGTTGTTGCCCTATTTACTTATGCTCTTACTTTGCTGTGATAAAGCAGAAAGTTTCTTTAATCTTCTTTTTTCTTAATGATAATCATCATCAAACTCTTCATCTCCACTGCCATCTCCGTCATCGTCATACTCTTTCCCTTCTTTCTCTTCAAACTCTTCTTCGTCCATATCTTTTTTTCCATATTTTTTTCCTTTTTTTCCTTAAATCTAATCTAATATGTCCTATTATTATCTTTTCAGTAATTCCAACTACTTCTCTTAATCTTAAGTTCGCTTTCCTTAATTCTTAATATTATCTTTATCTTTTTACGCTAATAGCAAATACTACTGTGCTAACAATTGATCTTCTTTATCATCTTAATCGTGTTTTGGAATAACTAACCTTTTAAAAATATCTCTTTTAGATTTGGCGGGAGTCGCCTCTTTTGCTTCTTGGGGTGATTCTTTGGAACTTTTTAATTCCTCCCTTGGTGATAGATCTTTTATTGAAGATTTCTGCTTGTCTATTGCGCTCTTGTAAAGTTCATCGTTTTCAATAATAAATTCGATTTCTTTGTCTAAAATATCATGCTTTTTCTCATTTTTTTCTTCAATGTCGTCATCTGAAATCTACCCAAAACAAAAATGCCATTATCACTAGCATTAATACAGTATACTAGTGGATATACCCATATTTTTGCAAATAAAACTACAAATTATTCAGAACCTGAAAAAATAAAAAAAGATAGTTTTTTTTCAACATCATACTGTGATAACATTGGCTTTTGTGCTGGTGGAATTTTTCCTAGTTTCTTCAAATTTTTCACAGACAGCTTATATTTTGAGTGTGGAGTCAATTGTTTCAATGACCTTCGTGTAGCTGAGCTGCATTATCTGCGTTTTCAAGTTGGTCAGTAGAGCTTTGACCTAACCAGTTTAGTGTATTGTTAAAAATTCTTCCTCGATAATCTAGAAATTTTTCTTCTCCTCTGATAGCAGCGATTGAATTTCCTTTAAATTAAACTGCAACAAGAAATTTGCTAATCTCTCAGAAGATTCTTCCATCTTTGGCAAGACTGATGCTGTAAGGCAGTAGTGTGTCTCTCTCAATAGTATCTCCTCAGCTTTAGAATGATATTGTTTAATTTCGGTACCTTTTTTTCGTTAATTATAACGTTCTCATTGAAGGTAAATAAAATAAAAATTTATTAGATTTTCTTCTTTCCACAAACATCTTTCAATTTTCCCTTCTTTTGTGATGCCTTAAGGCTTAGTTGGCACTTTCTAACCCAATAATGATGACTCGAACCAATTTATACTCATTAATGGGATTTTGGATAGAGATAAAATAAATACTAGAGTTTTAAAATAAATAATAAAACAAATTTTCCAAACCAAAATAATCTATCAATCCTTCAGTTTCCAACAAAACAAGACACAAAGACACACACATTCTGTGATTGATTTCCCTAAGAATCATAAGTTATTAAAGGTGTGAAAAGTACAGTTATTTCTAATTCAATCCTGTCTTTAAATATTTTTCAAGTAGCCTGATCTCTCTCTCTCACCTCAAAAATTCCTTGATTCCCTTGATCTCCTCATGATAACTACAAGCCTTATTTCAAAGCCTCTTCTTCCTCTTGTTATTAAGGCTCTTGAATTAAGTCTTCATTGTGGAAATCTGTTTTAAACCCCAAATCAATGCCACGGTTTTCCAACAATTTGTCTTGCTCAATCTCAGGAACAACCTCCTTCTCCTCAACGATCTCTTTTTCCTCATCAAATTCGAGGGCTTTCTCTACACCACCAGTATTCTCATTTAACCATTTCATACTAACTCCATTATCTTCTTTCTCTTTCTTTTCCAATAGTTCCTCCTATTCCATATTTTCTTAGGTTTTCTAATTTCCATTTTCCTCATTCAAACAGTCATTCTCATTTCCATCGATATTCTCTTTGTTTTTATTACCTTAAACACCATTTTCATCCTTAATCCTATTCTCCATTTCTATTGGCTTCTAAGTATTCATTTCTTAGTTTTCCTCTTATCCTTTGATCGAATTTAGATCTTCCAAAACAGGTAAATCGTTCATAGTTTTATTCAAATCAGTATTAGTAATATTGATCTCCTAGAGCTTATCATTTAGGCAATTATTGCTCTCAGTTTTACTTGCTATTTAGATGTTTCCATTAATGTTATTATCACTATTAACCCTAGTCTCAATATTCATATTTTCACTGTTTTTTTGAGTCGATTCTAAATTTTCTGGAACCATGTCAATTTCACTGATTTAGCTATTCTCTTTATCTGTGTATTCCCTACTGTAACTGTCAAAGAATATCGAATCATCGTCGTCACTATCATTATCTTCTATGTCACTGCTACTTTCATCATCTTCCTCTTCATCTTCTCTTTCTCCTTCGTCACTGCTAATAATCTTTCGTTTTTAACCTTGATGATTCAGAACTCCATTTGTATTTGCTTTCCTAAGATTATTTTAAATGTGACTATTATTATTATTCTCTTGCTCTTTTGCATCACTTTCTTCTTCTTCACTATCTAGAAGCCTTCTCTTTTCGACTTGAGCAGCTAATCCTGTGATTAACTCAGCTGGCAAAAACAGCAAATCTTCCACACTTTCTACATCCCCTGAAAGTGCCTTGAACAGCTTAACTACAAAGATCTTATCAAGGTCGTTCAGCATTGTTCCCACTGACCTTAGCCCATTACATCTCTTCTCATAGAAGCGCTTATCTAAAAAGATCTTTGGGATATCGAGATTAAGCATTTTAGCTGTGTTCTTCATGTGTTTTAAGTAAACAGTGTAAGTTTTCTTTTTCTGCTCATTAATCTTATCAGTTACTGTTGAATTCATCGAATGACTGGATGGTTAAAAGTCTTCTACTTCTTGCTTTACAGATTACTTGAAGTAAGTCTTTTTGGGATGCGCTTTCTTCGTTTTGGGTTTGTTCGATGAAGATGGTTAATGATTGTGGCGGTAACTATGAGAGGAAGTCATTTATTGTTGTTATTATTGTTATTTTTTGATCCCCTTGCTTTGTGGTAAAGTACCAGTTTATCCTTTCTTCCGTAATTCATGTTCTTCTTCAGATTCTTCTTAGGAAACGTTCGGGACGATGAGCCTTTAGAAGATGTCTTTTTTAAATGCAATATTTGGCTATTAGCGTGGACTCCGATGTGCTGGTTGATTTCTTCGTTAAGGTCGGCTGGATTGTTCACTTGGACATCTTATAGAGGAGCTTGAAATGTCAATTGCGCTAGGGATATAACTAATACTACTTTCACTGTCATTTATGCTGTCGTTTTCATCATCAAAATCTTCATCCACATAATTGATTTACTCTTGCTCTTCTTCGTATTCAGCAGTTGTGCAATTGTTGTTGCTGTTGCTGATACTGTGGTGCTAGTCTTGATTGGGTTCGTCTTCCTCGTCAAGGATCTATTGTTGAAATAAAATAGGAAAAAACTAACTTTTCACAAGCAAAAGGCAATGCACCTTCTCCACAACGGAAAACGAGAGGCAAATGCAAAAAAAAAGAAGATCTATTTCTTCTTACAGTGATTCTGACTTTTGAGTAGTTCTGGATTTATCTGCTGGCGAAGAATTACTCACAAACTGCTTAAATTTTGAGCGTCGAGTCAATCGAATCAAGGATCTTCAAGTAGCTAAGTTAGCTGTTGAGTTAGTTCTTCAAATTGTTCAGTCGTTCTGAAATGGAAGTTCTATTCCCTAGATCTCTATATTCCGCAATAACTTTCTTAAAACTAGCTTGTTTCTCTTCCAGCAATTGTTGAATTTCATTCATGTGAAATTTCAGTAAGCGCTCGGCTAATTCTTGACTTTCTGAAGAAGATTCCGCCATTGGAAATTTATCACCTTTTTATTCTATGTGTTTTGTGTTGTTTTTTTTTGTTTTTTTTTCAAATCAGACAGTTAAACGGACTGTATCTAAAACAGTTGAAAATAATTAATAAATTAGGAGAATCAGATAAAAACAGAGTGTGTGTGAGAGGAATAATTATTTGGAAGCAGCATTTAAAATTTAAACAAAATCTAAAGTTATTTTCAAATTAAAACACACACTCACAATCTTGAAATTTAACTATTTTTTTATCGAATAAAAGTTAATTATTTATAAATGAAATAAAAAAATTTTTTGCAGATAATTAAAACAAACAAGTAACTCAATGCAAGCATAATATAAAGTAACTAGAAATATAGGAATTGTAATGCTGAGAGATAATTACACAAACCTGCTTCAAAAGAGAAGAATAACTCAAAGTAGTTGTTGTTATCCCTGCAGCTATCGTTGTTCTCCTCTAGGCTAATTCCCTTCTTACTTAACATTACATGTCCCCGGAATCTTATTTTCCTTCTCATTAACAGATTCTGATTTCACTGGATTCTATTAAAATTGTATTTTGTTTCTTCTGGCTTCTAATTATTTCAACACTTTACGATTTAAATACTACCTTTTACTTTATTCTAATCTTTTGGGGTCTTACATGCTTTGAATTGTTTCTTTTCCTTCTAAAATATTTTTATAATGTCTTAATTCATTATGAGTATTTATATCCTCTGCTGTATCATCCTGATCATCGCTGTCAATGACAATGCACTCGATCTGCTGAGGTGAATGTTCATTTTTGATAATGTTTTATTCTTTTTTCAGAGCTAACGCACCTTACACGACAATCTTCTTGATTAATCTTTTGGGTAAGAAGAGTATTTTTTCTACTTTGATTACAGTCCCTAGCAGTCTAAACAATTCGAATACGAATTGCCGTTCTGTCTCGTTGAGCATCACATTGTCAGATTTCTCGAAATATTCCTCAGAAACAAATATGTTGGGAACTTTTAAATTTCTAATACTTGCAGCTTAATAGATTCTCTTGATGTAGGTTTCAAAATATCTTGGCTTGGCAACGCTTCTGCTGTTTATTTTCGATCTGAAAATGGCACTCTCTGTTATAGCCTTAAATTGCATATCTTCTTGCTTTTCATGAATCTCCTGCTTGACATCTAGAGTCTTGCTAATTAAGGATGGTAGATGATCTAAGGAAATATGTAAATTCTTGTATTCTTCCTTAATGTTTTTTTGATGGAAGCTGTATTCTTCCTCGAGATAAACGTCTTCCTTAGTTATATTACCATTATCATTGTGCTATTCTTCCTGCTGCAAAAAGTTATTTTCTTCTTCCTCCCCAATTTCCTCTTCTTCTTCCTCTTCATTATCTTTCACTTTTTACTATTTTTTTCTGTTAGTTCTACTCATAAAATTCCTTTATGTCTCTCTTAATTCTTCCCTTGAGTTTTCTGCTGAAGAAGGTCTCCAAGAAGAATCATTATTGCTTTTGCTACAAGATTCTGATTCGAGTGAATATTAGTTGGAATCAAGTGAAGTGGAAGACATTTTCAAGCTTGAATTTGGGTAGCTATCAGCGCAATGTGTTTCCATAATTTCTTTCTAATTCTTGATTTCTTTTGTAATACTGTAGAGATAATCTTCTGTATGGATGTTTTCACTTGCTGTCTAGCTTTAATCCTGAAAATGAAAATTCATTTATTTTTTTGAAAAAGTAAAAAATGATCGAGAAAATTGTATTTCTTACTTAAAATTGAACCTCAGGCAGTTTATTTGCTGTTTCTTTATCTAGAAATTCTAAATATCCTTTGGAGGTGAAGAATACCAAATCAATTTCTTCTATTACTTCTTAGTAGCTCATCTTAGTTATTTGAGTCCTGAGCTCATTGAGCTTATCTTTAATAGAAATACAGCTACTCTCATCTGAATATTCTTCGATGATCGATCTCAATTAGCTTTGTTTCTCCTCTAGCAAGATCATAATTTATCTCATATTGTATTTCATTTACTTATCTGCCATTTACTTTTCTGCTGTATCCTGCAACTCCATCAGTATCTTCATTTAATAATCCTCTGGTATCTTCTCTTTGGTTTCTGTTATGAAGTCCATCTATTTATTATTTGTTGATACTTTAAGATCTAACACGATATTATTTTTTTGTTTTTGTTTTGAGAATTTGTTTGCCAACAATCCAAATTATCTAATAATATTTGTTTGTCCGCCAAAAAAGAGTTCCTGCCTCCAACAAAAATCAAACGATCAAATATCTAATTAATATGAATTCTATCTATTAGCCATGAGCAAATGCTTTCATAGCAAAATTTAAAATAAATACTCTCCCCCTAACTAATTATGACTTTTTCATTTAAAATACAAAGAGCTTTAGCGGAGCTTCAATTAATTTTATTTCACATGATAAAATAATGCCATTATCCAGATTTGAAGTGCACAAGGAGGAACATACAATAATTAATTTGGTTAATCTTTTTGGATTGGTTTATTGCCACATATTTGAAAAAATACTCTATTTTTTAGATTGACATTCAATCCATAAAAGAAGGGGGGATTAGAGTTTCAGCTTGTTACTTCTTTTTTATAATTTCCATTTCCATTTTCTTCTCCTTCTTGTCTTTATTCTTCTTCTTCCTGTTCTTCTTCCTCTGAGCTATAATACGCATACTATTATTCCTCTTCTTATCCTTATCCTTTTTACGTATCAATATCTTACTCTTATTCTTCCTTTTTGAGATTTTCTTTGTATCTTGACACGATCTTACACACTAGTCTAGGGTGAACGCATAACAATCTAGACGTATCTTGCTGGGTTGCATATTTATCTTACAATTTGATTATCATTGCTCTATCGAGTTCATCTAAAATAGCCATGACTGGAAATGAACTGTTTTATGATCGCAAGAGAAAGAATTCTTTTTCTTTGAATTTCGCAGTTATCTCTGTGTTGTGCTTCTCCTCAAAGAAAATGATCTTCTTGAGATACTCACTGAATTTCTTCTCTTCTTTGTCGTCTAATTTATATGAAGCACGCTAGATCATAATACGACTTCTTTACGCATTTGGGATATTCATACTGTATGTTGCAAAATAATTCATGAGTTTCTGAGATGGCTTGAAGTTATTGGATGGAACGGTTTCATCGGATGATGTGTATGAGGAGGAAGAGGAGGATTTCTAAAGAACTTTTGATTTGCTATTTTATGATTATTAATGATATTAGTGGTGATTGCTGGGCTGCTTTTATGAAATAGGTTTTTTAGCGACAACTCGTTAGATATGATTGTTGTGTATTATCTCAATATTTCCATGTTATGCTGCAAGCTTTTAAGCACCTTATCCATCCTAAATTTCATTCAAAAAACACATGCAAGATAGCGAAAATGGCAAGCCAAAAAATAATTGATTTCTCAAATAAAAGTTTATTAACATTGATATTGCTAATCATTACTTGATTCCCTAATATGGCTACTGAATCTAACTCCGTTTTTGGCTTGATTTAGCAAGGATATTTCTTAATACAATGATCGATTGCTTAGTCAATATACTAGTTTGTATCTTAAAAGTTAAACTGAAGAAGTTCCTTCAACTCACTCAGAAACAAGCAAGCCATCTCATCATCGTTGAGAAGCTACGAATCGTTCGGTGGGGATATCATATTGACTAACTTCATAACTCTAAGGAACTAAGTTTCTTTTTCTTTGATAGAGCTCACAATCATTGCTGCAAATTGGCTTCTCTGCTTGAACTTGATATTGCTTATTATCACGCTCATGTGTGAGATGATTTAGGTTAGGAACAATGCTAATGTTATTGCGTATTTTTGCTCTTTTTTTGATATCGAAACCTTCAAAATAATTAATTTAATTATGAAGAGAGTACAACAAATCAAGAAAAAAACAAAACAAAACAAAAAAAATACTAAATACTTTTTTCATTTTGAGAATGAAAAGGAAGGGCACGAAAAAAGCACAGAGAATTTGTAGCGAAAAATAAAATAATTTATTAAAAGTAATTTTCTTAGTTATTCGATCTTAAATGGCACCTGAAAGAGGAGGAGGCATAATAAATTTGTTTTCCTTTCTGAATTTGACACTTAGAAATCGATGAGAGTTGGATAGTAGTATGATGAAACATATTATAAATATTATTCGAGTTCCATTTGGTTTTTTTTTTCTTGCTTCTTTTAAGATTTCTTCAGAAATTTCAACAGATAATTTATTATTCTTCTTGCTATTTTTTTTCTTTATTAAGCAGTTCAAATACCCTTCAATCTCGCATCCAAGATCATTGTAGAGTAAACATCATTTTATCACCCACACTTATTTCTATGTTCCTTAATAAAAACTCATTCAATTTGTTGTCTTCCCTGATTTCTTGAGAAATGAAATGATTGCAAAATCTTGAGTGAGTTGTTTCAAAATTTATTCTTTTCTCCTCTTGTCAAAGATTCGCTCTTCTAATCAACAAGTATTTCTCAAAAAGCATGTCTTTGGTAAGAAGTAAGAATAGCTTTTAAAAAAGATTCAACTTATCAATAAATACTAGAATCTAAACTAATAGTTACTGGAGTTAAATTTGTGGGCTTTCTTTGTTCAAAAATCAATACCTTTATGAATCTGATAGTGTGTCAATCTCAGTATCCATTCTACCTTGCTTCATGAAAGAGATTCTACATTCTCTTTTTGAGTTTGCGAAAGTTCGAATACATTTAACTTTTCCTAAAATAACTTCTCAAATCTAAAAGAAAAATATCCCTTTGGATAAATAAAAAGTATCATGAATCTACAAAAATGGAGAAAAACCTAAAAATAACATACATCCAAAAGGTTGTGAATACCTTGCTGCATTTACGATGCTGTGAATTAATAGTTAAGGAAATTCTGAGAGGAGGAGAATATGAAATTTGCCCTAAAACCGTTGAAGTTGAAAGTACAAAAATCTATGAATCTTCAGCTGGAAAAAAAGTAAAATTCGATTGTTTTTATATCTATGGAACTAAAGAGCTGGCTCATCTCAATAACCTACAATAATCCTATTTCAGAAATGGAGTAATCAAAGTGGAAAGGTGAAAAAATAGCCAAAGTATCCAAAAAATGAAAAGGGAATAATTATGCATGGATTCAAAGGTGCATGTGATGTGCAACTCAATGCTCTAGATAATGCAAGAAGAGGAATGATTAAAGCAAGTACCAGATCAGTATGACTGCTCTTTTTTTCATTTATGGAGAACTAACCCAAGAACTGAAAGAGAGCAAATTGATCAAAACAAGAGAAAAAAATTCATTTTATCACTGATATCAAAACATGCACGAAACCCATAAACAAAAACCGAAGAAGAAGATACTGCAAATCCATAAATCAAAGAACAACAAAATCTACAGTAATGTCAAGTACTCCCTAATGGAAGAGGTCTTGAAATAAGACTGAATTTATATTCCATTTTATGTATTCAATATTCTTAAACATGAAAAAAAGACATATTAATATTTTACATTGAGTTGAACTAGAAATAATTTCTATCAAAAAATCATTCATTTTTTCTTGAATATTAGTTTTTGAAATCAATTATTTGCAGAGAGGAATTCAGAGTATTAGAATAATCACTCTTTTTATATGTTAGAAAACCAATTATTGGGGAAAGTGATTTGGAAAAATTTAATAACTAGCTTAGCCAAAGTATTTTGGAAATTAAAAGAGATTTAAAAAAAAGATCCCAAATTCTTTCCGCGAAATAGGATTGAAAAAAAAAGTCTCATAAATAAGTGAAAACAGCGCTTTTTTAGAGATGAAAAAGAGAGATCAAAGTAAAAAGCCTTCCAAGAAGCCAGTTGCTCCTGTTAAGGAAAGTGGCACAAATTCTATTGCAAAACGCATGGGAGATATTGAAGTTAAGCTTAAGGAGAAGCTAGCGAATGTTCAGAAGATTTTCAATGAATATAAAGAATTCGACATTAACATTTCTGTTAAAGAGAAACTCCAAAATCTTAAGACTCAAATGCTAACTCACGAGTTGGTGAATGCAGATATTATCATGCTGATTAACTCTGTGTTGAATAACGGGTGCAATACAAAAGGGGAAAATATGTAAAATGAAGTTAGAAAAGGAAATGTAAAAGTAAAAGTAAATAATTTTAGTAAATCAAGTTAGTTGTTCTTGAGTTCTTGAAGAAATTACACTTATTTTTGTTTTATTTGTGTTTTAAGGTACCAGAGGAAGATAATGATGAAGAAGATGAAGAGGATGAAGAGGATGAACAAGATGATGATTCAGAAAAGTAAAGTGAAGATATCGAAGAAGAGAGCGAATAACCTAGATCTAAAAAATCTTAAAATTCAACCAAATCTCAAACAAAAGTTAAACCAAAATAGAAAGCTAACTCTCTACAGGAATCTTCAAAGAATAAGCGAGCTAGACCTAACCCCCCAAAACGAATCTTAAATAGTGAGTAGACATCAAGTGATGAAGATACATCTCCTCGATAAAAGTAGAAATCTAACAAGAAGAAATCTTCAGCTGTATTACCAAAAAGTAAAGGCATAACTAAATAGCAGCCCATAAGTGTTAAGAAAAAAGACAATACCGAATAACAAACGAACAATAGAATTAAGTCAAAAAAGCTAAGTCTTCCAAATAGCTAAACATTCTAAAAATACAAAAAAGATCTGTAAAAAGCTGGAATCGAGTATACCTTGCAAATTTCATAGTACTTCTTGGATGAGGTGCAATTCAAGAAGCGGCAAGAAAATAAGTTATCGACTGTGGGCTCAATGCTATGCGATGAAGATAAATAGTGTGTTGTGAATGTATTCAAAGCGTTGTAGAAAAATTACGCGAGAGTGTCGTAATTGTTGGGTTTATCAAAGCAGAGCATTCAAAAACTTGTGGTGGAGAGTCAAAAAAGGAGGAAAGTTATTAGGAATAATACAACAGAGACTACTTCATCGATGAGGAATAAGTAGTCCAAGGATAGAGAAAGTTAGCGAGGAAGGAAAAAAAATAGGAATAGCAAGGAAGAAGAAGAGGATAGTGATTATGATGAAGGATAGGAAGAAAGTGAAGATAAACGAAAAAAGAGATTAGAAGAAACTAGTATGTTCAGCACTGAAGAGTTGCCATTTAAACATCAAGAAACCACATAAGAAGAGGATGGAGTTGATTATGATGATGATGACGAAGATGAAGATGATGAAGAAGAAGAGGAAGAAGATGAGGAGGAGGTAGATGAAGATGAAGATGAAGAAGAGGGTGAAGATGAAGATGAGGAGGAGGATGAATTTGGCTCTAGGTAGAATGAATCACCAAGAAAAGAGGATAAATAATCAAAGATTTAAGCAATGAAATTTGGAAAAGATGAAGATGATAATTAATAAAAAAGTTAATAAGATTCTTTAAAAATCTAAAAATCACCTATTAAAGATTAGCAACCAATAAAAATAGAAGAAGATGAAGAAGAAGAATAAGGAGAAGTAGCTAAAAAATAAAATATGAATGAATATTATTATTAATCACAATAAAAAGATCGACAAGAGCAATATCACTAACACATAACACAGTACAATTAATTATTTAAATCATTTTCACAATAAAACGAAATCTTAAAAGACTCAAAATTATCTGAAATGGAGGATGAATAGTAAAATCAGAAAAACTCCAAAAATAAAGAGTTTTAACAGAATGCTATGAATGACTAATAAAACTAGGGTCATCTCTAATTAAGTAAAATAACCTCATAATAATACCCAGTTGCATTAAGCTATTAAGAGCATTTTAAAGCTGAGTTTTTTCCAGAATCTATCATAGACTAAGCGGACAAATATTTAATGGAATAAGAAAAATATTAAATCTAGGAGATTGCGGTTACAAAACAGATTATTAATATGGTTTATTAAGATTTAGTTAATTCAGAAAAAGAGCAAAACGCGATGCAAGAGGTTATTATTAAATAAGAAGAAAATAAGGAAATACCTTGCTATATTTCTTCTAATCTTTTCTAGCAAAAGTGAGCAATCTTGTGAAGATGTATTTGTAATTGTAATGAGAGAGTGTAGAGTGTAAATTTGATTTAATTTTGGTGAAAGTATTTAAAAAATAAAAAAACAAAGAGTTTTACAAATGTTTTGTTAAAATATCATCTCCAAAGTTAGCTGCTTAGTTTCTTTGAGTTAGGGAAGATGTTTTAAAAAAAGAAGATGTAAATGGTTTAAAAGGTTTTTTAGCCATGACTGATTGGATTTCTGATTACTTCCAAAAGCTTGATTATGTATTTTGCTAAAATAGTAAATTCCAAGTTTTATTTATTGGGCAGAGTTCCTCGCTAAAGTTCTATTAATTTTCAATTTTCTTTTGCAAATTCTTCAAACAAAAATTATTAATTGTCAAGCTAGCGAAAGAAAAACAGCTGAATGCTCCAAAAGACAAATCATATTTCTAAACGTCACTAGACCCTAGCTAATGAAATCATTACTGAAATGATCGAGGCATCCGCCAATACATAGAAATATTTTATTAATAATCAATTTAAACTCACAATATCTATCCTTTTTTCTTCACTTTTTTCCTATGATATCCATGAATCTCAAAGAATATGTGAAATTCCAACTTGATTCTTTGGTGAGCATGATCTATGATTCCTGCATGCAGAAGCACTAAATTATTAATCAAATAGCAGCTAAAGCTGAGGAAGTCTACAATCATAATATGCAAAACCCGAAGGATGGCTAGGTTCTTGAGGAGTCCTTGCATCAGCTAAAAGTCATGCTGCAGTACATCAATCAAGATATCTCGGCACATATTGATCTAGCCTTGCAATAACTGAGTGTTAAGAAGAGGATTCAACTGCAAAATGCACCAAAAGTACATGAAGAAGAAGACAGAGAAGAGTAACATAGGGTTCTTGAACAAGAATTGACCAACATTGGTGGTGATTCCAAAGTGTCAAATCGCAATAAGATATCAGGACTGCTGAGCAACAATGTGGTCTCTTGTAATTTTCTTAGTAATGCTTAACACTTCGATTCTACCCTAACTAGCCTAAACGCTTAATTCAATCAAGAAAAGCAAATGGAAGGCAAAATTGGTGTTGTTGGTTCTACTGATTCTGTTGCTGCAGAAGATGATGAATAAGATGATTCGCATGCATACAACACTCGGGCTAATAAAGGCAGACTATAACCATCTGTTGTAATCACTGCGAAGGCCTAATCTCTAGGGAACAATAATAGCAATCTGAAATCCATTTTAGTGAATGGCAAAAACAAATTTAATAACAAGAGTTCGATTGTTTAGACAGAAGTTGCAACAAACAGTGAATCCTAGTAATAATAACAAGCATCATCAGGGTCGTTGTTTTCTCAGCTTCTTAGGAATAATGCTAATGCCCAACAAGCTGCGCAAAGATAAGCTTCTAGTGAATTGAAGGAATCTCAAGGTGACATGGATTAAGAATGGTAGCCATCTTAAAAAGGCACGAACAAGCAAAATAAACTATTACAAAGATCCGAATTGCTATCCTAAACCTAATCTTCTAACAATAAGACATCCAATGCAGCCTAAGCAGCAGTTTCCTCTAATAAAGGCTCTGCTCAAATCCTTGAAGTTAACAAAAAAATGCAAGATAAACTAAAAGATAAAAAGCCGCATAAATTCTCGAAGAATTAACTTGATTGCAAGGACCTAAGTGATCAGGAACAGAAGGCATTCTAAAATTACATGAAAGAACTCACACAATTCGAAGAGAAATACCATATCAAAGTAACGCCGAAGTTTTAGAACAAAGAATTCTTTTATTTCCGTTATGGGAAGCAAGGAGTGCCTGTGATTAGACATCTAGCAGATGAAGATAAGGAGTTCGTTGTTAAAGCTACCAAAGCATTAGGTGTGCAGAAAAAATGCAGCGAATTGCTTAGAATATCGTTTCAGCAAGTCAGCAGAGTCATATAGCTGCAGGAGATTGCAAATCAAGCTAGGAATGGGAAGAATACGGAGAAGGACGCTGGAGAAATTGAAAAGTAAGGGAAAAAATTGAAGAAAAAAGGAATAATAGATGATGAAGATGAAGAAGATGAGAATAGCGAAGTAGAGGAGGGGGAGAGCTAAGTGGAAGAGAATGAAAGTCACAGTAATGAATAGGAGAAAGAAAATACAGTAGAAAAAGGAAAAGGAAGAGAAGGAGTAGTTATTTAACCAATGGTTAAGGAAGATCCATATGGGTTAGAAGAATAGCAAATTGAAGGGAAAGTAATGGAGGAAGAGGCTACAAATAAAGGCAGCTAAAAGGATAAGAAAAAGGTTACTTAGAAATTTGGTTAAATTGTTACGGGTCTTTCAGGACTTAAGAAAATGATACGATTCCCAGCAGGAGCAGCAACATACGTAAAGGAGGAGGATAATAATAACATTCCAAGTCAGAATCAAAAGAATTAGAATTGTGAGAAATGAAAGAAATGATTGCTTTAAAGCTTAAATTTCACCCAAAGATGAAGAAACAATGGAGAAGTTAACAATTGATTATGTAATTCTAGTTCATATTTTCTTTCTCCTTTTTATGTTATTTTATTTGTTAAAATTATTTTGAAAAAGAATGACTAACTCTTTTATTATTTTTGTCATTTTTTCTTTCCTTTTTTCGATTACAATCCGAGATAATAATCTGAGCTTCTGTATCCTAAGCTGTTTTCGATTCTCTCTTGCTCCATCTAACTTATCCTAGCATTAGCAACTTCTTTTTATTCTTCTTTTGTTAAGCAATCTAAATCCCCAATGATCGAGCATCCAGGATCGGTGTAGAGAAAACATCGTTTTTTAAGCCAGATTTATTTCTATGTGCCTTAATCGTGACTCATTCTCCAGCATAAATCAGCCTATTTTTCAAAAACAAAATGACATGACATCAACTTGTTTCAATCATAAATAATCAAATAATCTATTGACTTGCTTTGATTTCTTGAAGCATGAAATTATTGCATTGTTATAAGTGACTGTTTCATATCGATATGTTTTGCTCTCTGCCCAAGGATTCGCTCTTCTAAATAATAAGTATTTGGCAAGATCAAGCATCCCTCGTGCTAAGCAGTAGTACAGCTACACACACACACACAAAAGAAGATTCAAATTATCATGTAAAATTTTTAGTGAAAATTATTGTTTACAGGTGTTTTATTGGCTAAATCTCTTTGTTCGAAATCGACTCCATTATGAATTAGCCAGTGAGCTAATCTTTTCAATCCATTTAACAACGCAGCATGAAGAGGATTCTACAGTCTCTTTGCAAATTTAGAAAAATTCATATTACTTTTTTTAAACTTCCGGCTTAACCTGAAAATCTCAACCCCCTCCCCCCCCCCCCCTCAAAACCACCCTAATATTTTACTTCATCCTTCTCATAAATAAGTTAGCGATCATTCTGCAGGAGCTCAAGTGCAAAGTCTTCTTATTTCTCTCTGATACTAACAAAGAGAACGAAGCTACCAGGCCTCGACAACGGCTTCCTGTCGAAATAATGATTATCCAAAGCCTACAAACAATTAACACCATTTTGTATTTTTTTCAAAGAAGATTATTCAAAGATATTAGATTTATTCGACAAGCTATTAATGTTCATTGTGTTTAAGATTACTTGAATTGGATCGACAGAAAGCATATCACATTTCCTTAGAAAAGTTAAAAATGTAACTCTAAGTGATGCTATCATTCTCTGTGCTCTTTATGCAGAATAAACCTCTCTTTTAATTTAATTTGGTTTGCTAATTTGTAGCTGCAGTTCTCCATTTTTATCTACCTGCCAAGCCTTATTCATGCGTTGTTCTAACTCAAATTCTTCAATATTTAGTTTATTTTCCTCTTTGATCTTTAAATTCCATTATTCTAAACTTGCATTCATGTGATTTCTTCTGATTGGTGATTACTACACTGATGCAGAATACATTTTTTGGTCATTCTCTCTTGACTCAATTGTCAAATTCATCTTATTCTTCTATTTCTTCTCCTATATTTACTATTGTCCTATTCCATTACAGCTTTTTCTGAGTTATCTCGCGTACAGTCTCTTACTCGTGTAAACCATTGTGAAATTCGTTAAATTTTATTTCTCCAAATTACTAGGAATCTTTGCGATAATAGGACTATCCGAAAAAGAAGAATCTTTAGGTATTTTCCTGCATAATTCTGATGCAGATGTATCCGTTATCCCTGAAGTAGATTAAATAGTGTTTCTTCGTGTAACATAGTTACTTCTAATTCCTTAATCGTTATCTTCATCTTTGCAGTAGTAAAAACTATTTTACCCTATGAAAATAGATTATTTTCTATCGTTTTGATGGAGTGTCTACGATCTATTTTAAGAGTTGTTCCGAGTGCTTTTGCTAATTAATTCTGATTTTGTTAGTGATGCTGATTGCTATTGACTCATTAGATCAGTTATATTTGCATGTGCTTGAGAGAGAAGTAGTGCTAATCCTGCTGGTTTTTTGGTTGTAGAATTGTAGATATTATTTTTATTTCTTTTTGAGTGCTTTTCTTCTAAACCTATTTCTGAATTTAACTGCCCTTATTCTGATTACTTATTCCCTTGAGAACTTGATTAATCTGTAATCTGCTTGTTCTAAACTATCTTTTAATTTTCTATGAGTCTTCCTAATCTCTTTCTCATCTCTTACTTTTCTGATTCACTTACAGTAAATTCATCATATTTTTTCTTAATACTTCTCCTACACATTCCTATGCTGTTATCTCTTGAATTAATCAGTTCCTCAGCTACTTCATATTTCTTTCTGTCCGCTGTTGTCACTCGATTCGACCCAAAAGCCTTATCTCTCTCAGCACTCCAATCAGATATGCTCTTGCCAAGAAGCAATCTATGTTTCTCATTCTTCTTTTCAAATGTCCGCAAGCAGTAACTTTATGTCAATTTCAAATAATCCTTTTCATCGTAGCTTTGTTATGGCTGTTTATGGTGTTTTTGAGTTTCTCCCTTGGTCTCTAGAGTCTTCACCATATTCCCATCATTTACTCTCCTACTACTACTATCTCCTCCACCTCCTCCAGTGAAAATTTGATCTTTTTCTCTTAATCTCTCTTAGTTACTACTCCTTCCTACACCAGCTGTAGATGGCCTTTAGTTCTTGTATTCTTATCGGTAGGACTAAAAATTACTCATTGGTATCTTCTGATCATCCGTTCCATTCAGTTTTAAAGAAATAACATATTAACTTGGGTTAATAGGACTACTGCTCGTTGTACTAAAGATTTTGTTCATTTTGATAAACTTAAGACTAGTTAATTAATTAATTTCCAAACAAGATTTCTTAGCTTTTTATATTTCAGTTGATCGAAAGATAAGTAAACTAAGAATCGCTTAAAGATTCTTAGGAAAATCTAAGACATATAATATTAAATAGATTAAAGAAAGAATTTCTAATGTAAAAACACATTTTGAGTGTTGTTTTTGGAAAAAAATAATAAACTCTTATTTTTATGTTTTTAACTCTCTTTTGCTACTCTAATTCAATTAATTCAATGCTATCCACTGGATAATCTAGTCAGAAAGTTTACTTAAACACATACCTCACATAAATGAGAAAACAAAAAATAAATATTTTATCCCGTTGTTTCCTAGAAATTATTTAAATTTAAAAATTCAATTTGAGATGGATAATTAGCAAATTTAAATCTAAATTTATGTGACTCCCTCCCTAGATAATCCTCAAGATTAACACAATTCGCTTACATTATAAAATCTAATTGATGTGCTGTTTTGATTTGGTCACATTATTTGAATAATAAATATTATAAAATATCTTTATATCTACATCAAGTTTCTTTTTAATAAAAATGAGTAAAAATCCAAAATCAACAGAAAAAACAGAAACCACACCCTCTTCGGCAACCCCTCTCAAGAATCCTAGCACCCATTGGCTGTGTACTCTTCAAGACAACATTATCTTTGATCTTGGAGGTGGTCCAAGAATCTGCTAGATTCGTTACATCATCAATTCCTTCAAATCAACTACTTTCTTCTACTTGATTTTCCTTATGTGGTTCTATTAGAACTTTTCAACAGGAGCATACTTGTACGTAGCTCTTCACGGATCTTATGGGTGGCTCTGGATATCTAAGGAACTCACGTTTCCTGATAAAACATGGCAGAGATAAGTAACTTTTGGATCGTTTCTTGTTTTTGTAGGTGGAAATCTGCTTTTCTGGTCGATGGGATGGATTGCTATCAGCGGGAATGGCATTAGTGATCCATCGAACAGTAGAATCGCCGCAAGTGTGATAATCATGATTTTCGGATCTGCGTTAATGCTCGTCTCTGATGCTTAGAAATTCTACACACTTCGAGTTCGTCCTGGTGTGTTAATATCCGATGGAACTTTTAAATACACTCGAAACCCTAACTACTTAGGCGAATCATTGATTTACTTATCTTTCGCAGTAGCCACTGGAAATTATCTGTCATATTTCATTGTGCTCCTTTAGACAGCATTCTTTTTCAATGTTATGACGAAAGTCAAAGATATTAGAAGTTATGAGCTTAAATCTGGATGGAAATAATATCAGGCTATTTCTGGGAGATTACTCCCCAAAATTGCGTCAAGCACGTTGATTACATATGCATTCTACGGATTGGTTGCAATTTTGTTAAGATTAGATTACAACTGTGGAGGAGCCATCACATACTTGAAAAAGACCATCAATCATTGAAAAGATTGAAAGCTGAAAGACAAAAGAAAAATTCACTTAGATAGGCACAACTCTTTTTTTGAGAAGATACCCATCAAGAAATATGAAATATTCTCTCCAGAAAAAATCTGAAAAATAGAACATTTATGTGAATGTTAATTTCCTCTCTTTGGGGAATGTTCTATTTTACACATTGAATATTATTTTTGAGATTTAAACTTTCGGAACATTCGATTTTACTTTTCTATTCTCTTTCTTCAAATCATCACATCTTGAATGTATTTTCATATAGTACTAGTAAGTCATTTTCATATTTCAATAAAGTTGCACCTGTGGATAACTTATTTCTATTTTACTGAGTTTGTTTGAAATATTCAAAGATCTACCATAAACTAAAAGATAAAAGTTTTTATGAAATATCATTCTGTCCTTCACTTTCAGCAAGAATGTTTATTGGTAGTTTAAAGTCCCCATAGTTGGTTTGCCATTTTTAAACCTAGCAAATGCAGTTTCCTATTAAATATTAAAACAAATGCAGCCCTTTTTTAATATTTGATGCTTCCAAGAAACTCTGAAAACTCTGAAATAGCAATTCACTTGTACACAAAGAAATACATAAAATACAGTTATTTTTATTTAATCCCATCTTCTTTAGCTTGCTATTTCAAAGCGAATTCAATTTGTGGAACATGTCCTTGCAAGAATCTGGAGTTCTATTTGGAATATGTTTAGATATCTAACTCCATTCGTTATGTCCATAAACTTCGACTAATTTCATGAGAACTTCCTTTTCTTTTATTTCCCATTTAGACGTACTATCACGAATCTAATTCTGCACTTGCACTTGCTATTATTCTCCATTTTATTATTATTATTATTCTTATCCTTCCTTTAATTTTTTCTCTTGCACTAATCTCTTGATCATTTCGAGCTGCTCATTCCTAGATTCCTTAGTAAGAACATTATTATTATTTCCTTTATTTTAATAAACCTAATTAAGTTCAGGTGTAATAGCTTTTTTATGGACAACTACAATAACATCTTTTGATAGATTCGGAGCCTTAGCCCCTTTGGGATATAAATTCAAGGGACTCTTTGGTTCATTTACTGATTTTCTCTATTAATTTGGGCTTTTCGGTTCAATAGAATTCCTCGAATTTAAAGGACTTTTCTGCTCGATATATTACTATTTTTGTTACAATTCTTGCTCATTTGATTTCTTCTAGACTGAAGGACTTTCCTTCTAATTCTACAAGGGACTCTTCGATCTAGATTGCTCTCTTCGCTTTAGTTATATTGCAGGAGAATATTAATATTATGCCATAATTTTCGCTTATTCTGCTCTCCAAGGGCTCTCAATTTAAAATATATTTTAGCCAATATCCTTCTTCTATGGGATGACCTTGTTAATATTATTATTCTATGCTTAACCATCTTATCCCTGTTCAGATAACTAATTGGGTGATTTCAAATGACTCTTCTTAGGTGTCTTCACAGGTGATTCCTTTATTCTATTGTTATCAGATTTTTTCTGTTCTTGCATAACTTTTTCCTTTTGCAACAAAATAACATCTTTGAAGACATTCATCTTTTATTTGTACTGCTGCTGCTGTTGGATGTGTTTCGATGCTGTACCTTGTTCCTATTCACTTTTAGGATTTAACTTTTCATTGTCTTTCTGTGGCTAATTTGGCATTTCTTTAGAAGAAACCTTTCTGCTTAGCTATTATCTTGGTGGTGTGCTTTAAGGGGCCTACTAATTCTTCTAAATATCTTAATACTGAAAAAAGATCTATTACTGTTAGTATTTCCTTGGTGTTAATTCTTTTTGTTCTTCAGTTTATACTTGTTAATTAGAAGATTTCTAATGCTGCTGATTATGATGCTGTTGTGGTATAGGCTCTTAGATAAACGCGTTGTTTTAATCTACAAAAAAAGTTGGACTTGCAGGTTATGCTGGAATTACTTCAGGGATCTTTACTGTCACGAATTGAGCGTTCTGTATTTTTGAAATTTTAATTTCAGAGTTCAGATGACGAGCTCCATGATCCACTACAAGGAGAGGGCCAGACATACGAATAATATCAGTTGACAAGCTTAATGGTGTGTCTTATGAAGGTTAAGAAGGTACTTTATCATGTTCCTTGCTGATTTAGTGGTGAAAATACAAGGGAATAAATTAATAGACATGATAATTGTAATAATCAATTAAATCTTGAAATTATAATATAAATATGAATTGTTTTTTACATGAAATGCTCTTGATTATTGCGGTTGGAGGCCTTTTGTTTTTAAGGGCTCTTTGGAATCTAGTTTTCTCCTTAATGGATCTTGTGATTGTTATTGCAAGTATGCTCTTCTTTAGCTGTTTTGTCGTTCATTTTTTGATTTTTTTTTCTTCTACAAGAACCAAGTTTATCACTCTAATTTTCAATTAGTGGAAGAAATAGAAACACAAATAATTCTTTGAATATCTAGTTTATCAAAAAACATAGTGAGTTTTTTCCCTTTTTTCTGTTTAAAATACATCTATAACCTTGGTTTTATCTCTTCAAATCACTTCTCCAAACAAAAATAAGCCATCTCATAGCCATTCAATTTGTGATTTTTTGACTGATTTTTGTAAAAATCCAAAATGTAGAATAAAAAAGTACAAACTAACTCTACTGCTCTTTTTTTAGAAGTTTTAAATTGATTTTTGTCAGCATTTTACAATACAAATATGTAGATTTAATCTACTTTTTTATTTGAAAAATGCATAAAATTATAGCAATCTTGCTACTATTGCCATATTTTGTTCGTTTTCCTTGCATTAACACCTCTCAGTCGACCATTGTGAAGTTGGTGCTGAATCTGAAGGGATGTAATCTGTGGAGAATACCAGTCTTGTCCAAGTGGTTAAGAGGCTTGAAAGGTGTGAAGTTAATGTCTTCACCAGCAGCAACCTTTGCCTTGTTGTCTTGAAGAATCTTAGCCTTGACATCATCACGCTCCCAAGGTGCTTGAGTGAATCTGTGGGCGATCGAAGCTCTGAAGTTAGCTTCACTGTCACCGTGGAGATGAGGATTGTAAATCCAGTTTCTTTGTGTTTGCAAGTCCTTATCTTAGTTATTCAAGAATTGCTCAACTTCTTCTTGAGTGAAGCGTCTGTTCAATGGCTCAAAGTTCTAGCTAATTTTAAATGAAGTTTTAGTGTAATAAACAAGATATTTATGCGGAATTCAAACTAATTTGGCTGTTTTTCAAAAAGTAAATTTTATTCTTACATGAGAGATTCCTTGTTTTCACTGTAGTATCTGTTGGAGTACATAAGTCCATTCATTCTAGGGTCATTGGAACCATATCTTCTGGAGGTAAAGTAATAATCACCGATCTTGTAGAAAGCGTAGACAGTCGCAGCTTGAGCGAGGAACTTAGCACCTGTCCAGTATTTCAGAGAGGGGAAGTATCTCTTGAAGTAAGTGAAGTAATTCGAGCAGGCGTAGACAGCGAAAAGACCAGCGCCAATACCTAGTTTTCAATTAAAATACACAGATAAGATAAGAATCACATTGAAATTCAAAATGCATAAGCTTAAATATCAAAAGTATCTTTCATTTCTCTTTTTCTTGAAATGCCATTTCTTTTAAAGAATCAAGTAATGTTTCTCACCGATGAACTTTCCTCTAGTTTGATGGTTCTACAGCCATGCAATTTCTTCAGCTTCTTCGGTTGAGAATCCCTCTGCGACCTTTTGAAGAACACAAAAAAGAACAAATATTTTTCATCTTTTTTGTTCATCTAAATCATAGTATGTACGAGAGTGTTGACACGAGCAGTAGTGCCATTAATCTTGAAATTTTCAGGGTTGAAGATACGCTCGAAAAGATGATAGACCATTTGCGAGTTTGCTATGATATTCTCTTTGTATGTGTGTGCGAGTTAATTTATTATTTTTATTTATTTTTCCTTTTATCACAAAGAGACGAAGACACACATAGAGAGAGAGAGAGAGCATTAAATCTTTTTAGTTTTTGTTTCTCCTCTCCCATTCAAGAAATAAAAATCTCAAATATAGCTGAAAATATTAACGCAAACAAATCAAATGGATTTGCTAAATCAAAAATAAAAAGATTATCTTAAACTATTGGAAATATTGTCCAAAATGAATAACAATTTTCAATATGCTCCGTTCAAGAGTTCAACCTTTGTTTCAATATTTTATAAATTATTAAAATAATTTGTAATTATTTATTTTAAAATTAATTCTATGATCTTGCATGCTACTTAGAATTTATTTATCCTAAGAGTTACCTTTTTTTATAATTTCCTCTTATTTGATTAGAAAATATTTTTGTAATTATTGAAGGTAGGAATAAATCATATCTGATGCATTCAAAGAAAGTTTATATTATTATTATTATTATATATTATCTTTACAAAGCACATAATAATCAGTTAATCTTGAAGGATTTGAAGATCTTGAGGGATTTAGCAAATTCAGTGTTATCGAGTTACTTCAGCTGTTCGTTGATTTGTTCTTGTTTTAGACGCTACTTGAAGATAGCATTGTAATTAGTCTTGTAAGCTTTCAACTCGCTGCCTGCTTTGTCTATTCGGATAGGCTTGGATAGATTCCAGTCTACTTTCCATTCGTACACAGTTCTTAAAAAGGGCAAATAAGGAAATTACAGTTAAAAACACAATAAATTTCAGATAATTAGCCCATCCATTCCTTCATTATTTCTTTCTACACAATGTAAAAATTTTGCTTACTTCATTTCTGATTTGGGTACTTCTTAAGCTTAGCAACGAGAGTGTAGAGATCTGAGACAAGAAAGCACAAGATCTTGGAACTCCAATTCATCGTTCAATTCAATCCAATTATCGATAAATAGCTTAGCTAGATCTGTCAATGGTTTTGAGAAAGGCAGCTAATTGTTGAAAAAAAGAAAGAAACACAATATAATTCAGCGTTTCACAAAAATTAAAAAATATTTCTGATCTTTTAGAATGCAATAATAACATTTTTTACATCTGAGCATTTTTTATATTTGAAGACATTCTGCGTAGGCTTCAAGTCCTTTTGAAGATACCCGAATTCCTAGCCATATGAACTTGTGATTTAGGTCTTCCTGAACATTTCCTCTGCTTTCTAGAAGCTAGCAATCAATTTGAAAGTTCAAATATGTGGATTTTTATGGATGTTTTCATGAAAGTATTTTTACTCAAACTCCTGCTGTTGATGGAGCTGCTACAGCTACACGCTAGGTGGTTTAGATCTAAATTTTTCAATGAGAAAAGTTAAGAGAAAACCCAAAAGAAAAAATCATAAATCTCCTGAAAAATTATGTTTATTCTATGTCAACCTGAATTTCTTGCGGCCCTTATGCTTGAAGATTGCTCCTAGAAGTTAAAGTCCTCTAGCTTCTTTTTCATTTGCAGTTTTCAACCAATCACTGTAATACCGCAAGTATTCAGGTCTGATTATCTGTTAGATAATCTACTAAGGCGATTGAGACACCGAGCTGGTGTGTGTTTACATCGCTGACTACACGATGGGCAACATCAGAATTAAAAATAACTCTCTCTCTTTCTCTTTTTGTCTGTAAAATAATTATTTATTAAATTTATAACAGCCCTCTTTTCTTCAAAAGAGAGAGAGAGTTTCAATTTCCCATACCGACACTCTCTTATTAAATCTAAATATCTAAATAGGGTTGGTTAAGATCCGATAGGAAGATGGCATAATTTGATAAATAATCTTAAAAAGCTTGGTTATGCTTGGTTTAGTAGCTTTAAGGATAAGAAAGAATCATAACATTCAATTATTCATTTTGAAAAAATAAAATCAACAATAAATATGCTCAATAATCCAATAATAAATAAATATTGTAGTTTTCATAGGCAATCACTGTTTTCCAAATCTCTTATTTCACCTAGACAACATCACCCTCAAAGACTAATTACTTTTTATTACTCTACTAGGCAGACCTATTGGAGGTGGTTACTACTACTATTAAGTTGTTGCTGTTCCTTACAGAATAACTCCATTATTGAAGCTACTATTAGTATTATTGAAAGAGTAATTATTCTGCTAAAATCCAGTTATTTACGCAACATTTGGTTATCTAGAAAGATCAATAATCTACTTTTATGTCTAATAAAAATACTAATCTTCCTTTTTAACAGATCCAATTTGCTATTTCAATCTAGGAACAACAACCGGAGAAGCATTGCAGGACACGACAACTACTGTATTCATCAAAGCAGGTTATCTTACAGGTGTGATTGATCTTCTCACGACAATACTAGATGGTGATATCGAGCGAGCATACTGCATTTATCTCGGGAATCTCTGCTGCTAGAGATACTCATCATTAGGGAGGAGAATCTAAGTCAAGAAAAATGGAACATAATACATCAATTCCCAGTTTAAAAATAATCAAATAAAATGCTACTTTTGTTTCTTGTTGTGCTATGGATCTTGTAGAGGTAGACAGCAATGACGAGTTAGACTAGTTTGTGCTGATTATGTGAGGTTGATTGATGGATTTATTAAATGGCTAGAGCATTAAATTCAGCGCTATTTTCTTGACTGGTACTGGTGTCTTGAGATAATCTTACACATTTACGAAAGCTGCAGTAGTAGCAGTATGTGAAAATTAATGATTATTGTTGCTATTAGAAGAAGGATTACTGCATCTTGAGCTAGTGTTGCTAACTGTTTTGACATTATTCGAAGCAGGAGTAGTGTATTAATAAGTGTGATTGGAGTAAGCTGGTGCACGACCAAACGAATATTGTTGTTGTTTGTTGATAGAGCTGCTAGTTGGTTATGTGTTATTCATTGGATTGTTGAGTTGATTTGGAGTTGTTGTTTTGATCTAGCTAATGTTAGTGGTATTATGAAAGTCATAATTGTGGTTGTTATGTCTAGAAATATCATCCCTTATTAGCGTCGATTCATCGTACTTATTAACATTATTGTAATTTATGTCAGTTTTGTCCACTTTTGGATGATTATCCTTCTAAAACCCCATTTTTTCCTTATTATTCTCAAAATTATAATTGCTAATATCATTCAGTGTAAAGACATTATTCCAATTATTATTAGGATTCGGATGCTAAATAGCTGATCTATCAGTGAATTACGTATTAGCATAACTGAATTGCTGTTATTATTACAGTTAATCAGCTAGATAACTTGATTCTTACGCATGCAGTAAATTTTAGTATTTTAAGAGATTTGCACTTGTTGAGCTCTGATTGTTACAGAGACTGCTGTTTAACTCAAGATTATTGGTATTGCTGGGAATATTAATGGTATTTGATAGTAAGCCTTGAGTCGGTAGTTAGGAAGAATTATCGTTGGGTTCAGGATTTTCCAGTTGTTGTTGGGGTTGAACATCAATTAATGCTGTGTCTGAGTTGTTATTATTATTATCCGGCAATGTATTTTATTGGAATGTCTAATACTAAGAAGGAAAAGGAGCAGCCCATGGAGGAGAGTAGCTATTTTGATAAGCGTTATCTGATGAAGAACCTGGAATTGTTTCTGCTAACTTTTTATCTTCTTCTCTTTCTTTGTTTTTTCTCTCAGACAATTCAACATTTTGATGTAATTAAAACGCTGGGAATTGATATGGATTGAGGGGGTTATTTTGATGATTCTATAGAGTTGAAGGAGTAGGTTTGTAGAAATTAGGATAATTTGAGATGGTTTGAGAGAAATTCGGTTACTCAATGTAGTTATTATCGACTTTAATTGGTGATTTTGAGAGGATTTCTTTAGAAAGGGGAGCGCCATAAAGAGGGGAAGTGTGTTAGGTTAATGACTTAATTGTTCTTGATTGAACTACATTTGTTGGATTGTTGTTGTTATTGTTATTCGTGTTCTTGATTGGATTATTGGCATTCTTATTATTAAGCCAAACATTTGCTAAGGAATTCTTATTATAAAACTAAGAACTCGATGGCTAAAATTAGCTTGGCTTTTAAGATGAATTAGTCGCAGCTGAAAGTTGATAATATGGGTCATCTTCATTTGTCTTGTTATTGTTGTTGTGCACTGAGAAACAATCTTTCTTTTGCATTACAATCTTTCCAGGGATATTCTTATCAACATTCTCCTCAGTTTCCTTTCTTTTATCCTCGATGTTACTTATTTTACTAATGATTCTATCAAAATTATTAAGTGCACTGCTGTTTATATTATCACTAGTTTACTTGCTTTCTTCTTCTTTTTCTTACTTTAACCCACCAAGATTATTATTTCCATCCTTATTAGTAGCATTATTACCCTTAAACTCACTTACACCATTGAATCCAACTCCAGTTATGATCGCTTACTAGAATGGTAGCAGTTCAACAAATAACTAAGCAAATGAGGATCGCAGTTGATCTTCATTTCTCAACATCTTCTACAGCAACTACACAAAATAATCTCCATACCTATCTCTAGTTGACTCAATCCTTTAGCTTACCTTAACATCTAAGATCTCAAATGTCTCCCAGTCAATGAGCTCAGCTGAATCCAACAATGTTGCCATTTCCAGGAGAGATAAACCTAACCCGAATACATCAGCTTTATTGAGATTTTATTAATTTCCACTGAGTAAATCTCTTTTTTTCAATCTAGCAAGCAGTTCTGGTGGTAGATAGCAGTGATCACCGAAGAATCCAGCACGCTAAAGACAATCGGTGTCTCGCTAGCTTTGCATGCATGGAACAACTTTGACAATTCCTTTTTTGGTTAAGAAGATGCGTTTAGTGTTAACATCACCTATGAAACCAAAAAGAAACGGATTAAATCAAGCAAAAATTGATCTTTTTTGAATATTTTTAGTTCTATAATTTATAATTTTTTGTAAAATATCCTGAAAATAACCTAAAATAACAGAATTCCTTTGTACCTATAATTCTGCCTTGTAATTCTAAGAAATATCCAGCCATGATCACACTTAGTGCTGTTCTCCACAGCTCTTCTGGTGAGAAATGAAGTGCATTTTATGCTCGCAAGTCAATTTAATTACGAATAGTTGTGTGACAATACTCCAAATAAAGTGTGATCTGCTGATCTGCAGATATATCATATGCATGCAGTCTAGTGATGTTAGGATGCTCATTTTGTGCAGATCCTACGAACTATCCGTTTTGGGTGTAAAACAGCTGAAAAGTATGCAACTACGGGATTGTTTGCTTTGGATATGTCTTCACTGCAACGAAATCATTGGAATCAGTGACTTTAGAGTAGATTGAGATTTATCCTAATCGCTTTTCATCATTCACATCGCTCTCGTGAATATAGCTAGAGGGAAAGCTTGAAATGAATGGTTTTCCTTTAGATTCGAAGCTACCCATGATGGAAATTGAATTATTTGTGTTAAAATGCTGTTGTTTTAGGGATTTTGTGATATATTCTTTCAATTATTGATTTTTCACTGATTATTGTTTAAAAACAAAATTCTTCTAACAAAAAAAAAACCCTTTTTGTCGTACTAATCAAATCAGCGTTGATCTTAAAATTTGTTCAGCTGTTTTAAGGATTTTTTGTTAATATTTACTAAACTACTTGTCATACAATTTTTCAATTTGGGGATTAACTCTAACGAACTGTAGCCACTCAAAGATTATTATTCCCTTCACCCAAGCCAATCGTTATTATGTTCAAGAGATAATCTAATTAAAATAAATTGTCAAATATTAACAGACTATGATATTTTTTGAATATTTATTAATAATTTGCAGAATCTATTTTTAACCATAAAATGAAAATGTTATTAAAAAGTTTTGGAGTTAATTTTAATTTTTATATTGGGGTTGGGGTTGGGGTTGGGGTTGGGGTTGGGGTTGGGGTTGGGGTTGGGGTTGGGGTTGGGGTTGGGG